>Ga0066840_10000036_pt1 | contig 19553 bp, 8 predicted proteins | sample ETNtaG_32_FD_67281 | JGI IMG/M metagenome (GOLD analysis project Ga0066840, IMG submission 67281) | Marine microbial and viral communities from oxygen minimum zone, Eastern Pacific Ocean - ETNP201302PF84A | ecosystem: Environmental > Aquatic > Marine > Oceanic | place: Pacific Ocean: Eastern... | reverse complement strand
AGTATGATTTTAATGTCTTCTTTTTGACGAGAGTTTCTAACAATCAAGGGTCTATTATCTAGGTAAACTATTTCACCTGACCCTTTATTTATCTCAGAATTAGAAAGTCCTGAAATAAAGTTCACACCCAAGTTAATTAATTTATTACCTGTAGGGTTTGTTGTAATGCCAGAAAAGGACTGAGATATAGCACCAGAGAAGAATGATGACTTACCTTCAATATTATTCGCACCTGTTACAGATTCAAATTGATATATTCTACCAGCAGTTGAAATACCAGCATAATCAGTATGATCATATGTTGTTCGATTAAAATTAAGAGAACGATCTCTAAAATATTTTAACACTTTAGTCTCTGAATCATAGGATGCAATATATCCTGTTGCGACTTTATTAGTATTAGGGGAAACAGTTAATACTTGTTTAATTTCTTCACCAACTGCAGGAACTCCAGTTACAGTATCAAACTTAACTGCTTGTAATGAAGAATATGTATTATCAGTATAAGTTACTGCTGTTCCTACTTTTGTAGGATTTTTAACTACACCAACTTGTGAAAACTTTGTATCAATTGGAAAATCTTTAGTAGAATCATCAAATCTTGCGTAAACAATAACTCTATCAGTTCCTAATTCAGTATAAACATCTGAACCGTGACCTAAACCTGGTGGAATAATTGGAATAAGTTTTGCACGACCAGTAGATGTACTAACACCACTACTTAATGTTCCTAAATCTACAATACCATAACTATATCCCTTTCCTCCAGCACTTACAGTAACATCCGTAATTGTACCATTTACAACGTCAACTCGTGCTTTTGCACCATCACCATCACCAATTATATCAACTTCTTGACTTAAACCATTTGCATATCCACTTCCAGCACTCTCAATGTATACATGTTTAATTTGATTTTGGTTTACAGATGAGTCTCCATTTTCACGCACTGATCTGATTTGAGAATCTTGACTAGAGTTCCAACTATTTGGGACAGTAATAAATTCAGTTGAGTCAAATTTAATAATATCACTAGGTGAAACAGTGAAAAGATACTTCCAAAGATATCCGTCACCACTATTTCCTGCTTTTGAAGGTTCCAAGTCTGTGAATGTAGGTTCATCTTGGGAGACATTTCCAAGAGGGTTAGCTCCTGTTGATCCATTATCAATACAAACGTAAACTTTAAAGTCGGAATTAAGTACGTAGTAGTTCGCATCATATAATCTATTTGCTGCTGTTAAAGGACTTGGATTTTCTACACTATAATCATCTCTATAAATTTCATATCTACTTCCTGCAACCCAATCAACTCTTCTTATAATTCTTCTTATATTTGCAGATGATATTTTTTTACCAAACATCATTGTATCACCTGTATGTGAACGATAGGAAAAACTATCGGTTGGTGCAGGTGTAGTTGAGTTCCAATCAGAAGATCTACCGTATCCAACTAAGGAACCAGTACCAGCAGGGTTAGGTAATCCAATGAAAACGTAATATGAATTATTAATGTTTTCTACTGATTCAACAAAGTTGTTTGCGTTCAGAATTCTAAATTGATCAGTAATAATCGCTGACATTGTATCTAAACTTTTCTTTTCCTTTTATTTATAGAGGTAATAGAATCAAATTCCAAACACTCTGAGTGCACCTGAAGATCTTAGACCTCTGAGAGACGCTGCAGTGTAGTTCTTTCTTTGAATTGTAGGGAATGTAGTCAATCCAGAATTAATAGTCAATCCAGTAACTCCAATGGATATTGGACTATTTGCCCTAGATGCATTATATATTCTACCCCATGAGATTCGACCTAGATGTGTAGCAATACCAGGATTACTATTATTAAAGTTACCTGTCAAACCAACTCCTACACCAGTTGTTTGTCCATTTTGGATATTACAAGTAATTTCACCATTTTCACCCAGTGTTTGAACCACATGTACTTTGTAAACATTATCTAAGAATGTTGAACCTATTCCCACTATGGATGAGTTATGAGTATCAACAGAGATTACACCACTACCAACTGGTGTATCTGTAATAAACACTGGATAATTTACTAGTAGTGAATTTGCTGCCTTATCTGCTCTAAAGAAGAACTTAAGTGCTGATTGTCCACTATTAGTTGTTGTACTAATACCTGTAATAATACCAGTAAATCCTTCAACATTACTAATTGAAGTAATTTTTTCAGTTTCAAATGATGGTAAATCTATTATAACTTGTGGTGGTGTCAAATTAGAATATCCTAAACCAGGATTTGTAACTGATATTGATGTAACTGCTCCGTTGGTAATTGTGGCAGTTGCTGTTGCAGTTGTGCCAATACCAACACCTATTATAGGTGGTGCACTAATTTTTACAGTTGCACTCGCATATCCACTACCAGCACCTGTAATATCAAATGATGAAATTGTTCCAGCAGTTGAAACTATAGCTGTAGCAGATGCACCAACATTTTCTTTTCCAGAAGTAACTAAAGCATCAACTGTATTGAACGCAAGATTGTAATCACCATCAGATTCGTTTGGAGCACTTGCACTCAAATGATCACCTTTTTCATAGAAGAATGATTCAGCATCATCAACAAATATACCATTTGTATTTTGTGTTCCAGATGTAGTTGTATAATCACCAATAATTTTCGCTGTTGGATAAATCTGAGGTTCGAGTATTTCTCTAGACTTATCAATTTTTTTACCACCTAATATAATATCAACTTTTTGTTTAGTCCATCTCACAGGTTTATCATTAGTCTCATCAATTCCTGCACCTGTGTAAATATCAGTTTCTACAAGTTTTGCACCAAGTAATTCTTTAAGAGTTCTTTCTGCTAGTTGCGAAGTTGATATACCAGCTGGTTCTCTGAATAATCTAAGTTCATCACCTGTTTTCACAGTCTGCTGAATATCAGCTACATCAACATCGACTCCTTCCTGACCCTTATAGAAGAATATATCTACTTTAGCATCTGACTTAGGTGCCTCAATGAATTCAAATGTTGTGCCTCCCTCAAACGTATATGCTGAAGCTGGTTTTTGTAATACACCATTGACAAATATTAATAAAACTGAGTTTAAATCGATTAATTGTGAACGTGCATTGTTTATATCTTTTTCAAAACTAAGAAGTTGACCATTAAAGAATAGTGGGAATCTTGTTCTTGAACCGTCTTGTAAGTTACGAATAGTATCAATAAAGTCTAATTCACCGAATTGCCATGCTGAGAATTTATCACTGAAAATTTGTGTAACTTCTAATTCAAATTCTTGTATTGGTGATGATAAGTGTGCTGCAGTTACAAGTCCAACAGGTTTAAATTTATCTCCTACTTTAAATGAATGTCCTGGTCTTGCAATCTGGAATTCAGATATTTCAAATGTAGTTGATCCAATACCTACTGTTGTCTTAGATGCACCGACTTTAACATCTATTAATAAGTTAGAACCAGTATCAGTTGTTGCACCAATACCTTGTCTTGATATTCCAGTAACTGGTAAATTATCATAATTTGGTTGAGGAATTATAATTTCAGGATTCACATAACTTGTACCAGCAGAAACAATGTTAAATGCAAGTGTACCACCAGCACCGACTGTTGCGGTTACAACTGCACCTGTACCACCGCCACCACCTTGACCAACGTTAAGAGTAATTGTATTAGTTGTAGTTGCTATTATTGCAGTTTGAATACCAGCAATAGGATCTGAATTAGGGAAACTTGTCTTGGATACTGAACGAGGATATGGATGATCAGAGAAGAAGTTATCTTTTGAACACTTAAATACTAATCCACCAGTATCAATACCAACTGTATCACTTGTGGATAATCCGTGACTTGGAATTGTAAGTACAAGAGTTCCTGTATGAGATGTATAAACTGCATTTGTTGCAGTAAATGCATTTGCACCAGTGGCAGCAAAATTACTCTTACGAATTGAATTTATACCAGCACTTACAAATTTATGAATATATGCTTGGTCTGTAACTCCTATCGCAACAGAACCACCACGATATCCTGAACCAAATGTAAGATCTTCAAAGAATTCATATGCATTACCACCACCTTGATAAGTATGAGGTATTGTGCTTGCACCTGCTTGAACTTCAAATGTTCTATCAGAAACAATACCAACAACAAATAATGGTCTTTCGTGATCTTGGAAGATTGTTGTTGTGACTCCAACATATCCACCGCCACCAATTGTTTTTACTGAGTTTGCAGCAGCAGAAACGAACGTATGAGCATACTGATCACTTGCAGATGATGCACCAACATTGACTCTGAAAGTGTTAGTAGTTACGTTGCTGACAGTTAGATATTGACCTGCTGCAGGGTCAGTTGCACGAGGATAACAATGAGTAGAATTATTACTATCTTTTGTACAGGTAAAGCAAATTGAACCAGTATCAAGAACAACAGCATCACCGTTTGTTAATCCATGATTAGCGATAGTTAATACTAATACACCAGTTGCTGGATTATAAGTTGCATTTGTTGGTGTACCAACAACTGTTTTTGGACATACAAATTCTAATCCTTTTAGTTTGACTGTATTTGGTCTTTCTAGAGCAAATCCATGAACAGTATTTGTAGTAACTGTAATAATACCTGTAAGATTATCATATGCTGCAGTTTGTATACCAAGATTAAATCCTGAAGATGTGCCTATACCAACGATGCTTGTCAATCCACCAGTAGCATTTTTAAATGCTTTAACTTTTGCACCTTGTAGTGGAGCATATCCAAGACCTGGTGTGGAACCTAATGAAACAATAAGTCCACCTCTTGGAACTTGATTTTGGTTGATATCAAATTCTGAAACAATGAAATCACCGTTTGTAGATGTAATACCAGTAAATACTACAGTTGACACTCCAGCAGTTGTATCTGATTGGAATTCATAATTATTACCTGTATTGTTTAGTGTTAATGGAGTTTGGAATACACCATTAATGAATAGAACTCCATTACCAAGTCCAATACCTGATGAAGTGTTCGCACCTCCAACAGTTAATGAATAAGTTTTACCAATGCCAGTAAAGTTATCTGAAATATCATCAAATAACATATTTGTTGTATAATCACTTCTAAGGAAAGTTCTACCACTGTAATCTGCTCTAACAAATGGTAAATTAGTTTCATCTCTTCTTGATCTATTATTTCCTTTAGGTGGGTCTGCAAAGAAAACTGTACTATCAACTATATTGAATGAACCTCTATGAACTCTCGCTGTAGCGTTTGCTAGGTGAGAAGTTGCTGCGATACCTAATTGACCTCTTTCAACTTTAACAACTGGTAGAGTCGCAATACCTAGTGCTACATCAGTTGCATCATTAATAATTCCAGTAGGAGTGCTTGAAAATCCAACTTCAGTAACTTTTAAATACTCTTCACCTATTTTGAGGAAATCAGTCGGTGCAACAGAACTAATACCACTTAGTACAAATTGTGAGAGTCCAATACCAATACCATTATTATGTGTAAATCCATCAAAAATTCCTAAATTATGTGTTATAGATGTAAATGTAATTGGTTGTTGTACAACTCCATCTAAACCAATTATCGTTTTAGTCAACTGCTTCTTCATAGTTAACTTATGAGAATTACCTGCTCCTAGACCTGTGAATGTAACAGCAGCACCAGTAGCAACATACTCAGGTCTAGTGAATAATTCAAATCTATTTTCGTCTAGTACTTTGGCATAAACAGTGTCGGGTAAAATAGTTGTAACAACTCCAGCAAGGTTTGCAGTTGCACCAATTGAAACAGCGGTACCAGCAATTCCAATAAATGTAGAATCAGGTGTATATGTTAGTTCTTCATCAGTGTTAAAGAAATGACTTGGTATATTAATAGAACTTGTGGTAGTGCTCATAGTACCAACAGGATTAAACTTCTTAGAGTAGATTGGAACATCAAGATGTTTTATAACAAAGTCTTTTTTATTTGCTCTAAGTCCTGCAGCTCCATCGTATGTTGATAAGAAAACTCTTTGGTCAACTGTACCGTATGTTAAATCTGGAGGTGTATTCTCAAAATCACTAGCAGTATACAAAATTTGGTTGTATGATTGAACCTCTATTAATGATTCAAACTCTGCATCAGGATAAAATCTCAAATTAATATTATCACCACTTATTTCACCACCGAATGTACCAATACCTGTAGTAGAACCTGCTGATACAAATGGATATTGAATTGTTACTACATCTAGACTATCGCTTATTGATACAACTTGATGAACCGCTGAAGTATCTCCACATGAAACTCTAACTAATGATTTAACACTACTATCAATTAACTTATTAACTGTAGCATATGTAATAGGACTTGCAGTTCCAGTAACATAACCAGATTCTAATCTAGCACTTCTTTCAGCACCAATAGGTTGACCTGATACATTGAAACGATAAGTTCCAATACCAGTTGCAGTCGAACCTAATCCTACAATATTTGCTCTTACATCTAATGTGTTTACTCTATCATTTTCACACTGTAATTTAATTAGATTGTTTTCAAATCTTGCAGTTATGACTCCAACCACACTATTAGATAGATTTGATTGTGTATCAACATATGTTTGAGCAATGGTTGTATCAGTTCCATCAAAATCGACAATCACTTCATTATAATTGATTTCTTTTGTAAGACTATCTTGAACAAAAATAGATGCATATAATGAATTAAAATCGTATGATGGAATTTCAATAATTGATGAAGTTGTAAATCCAACAGTTGTGCTTCCAATTCCTATATTTACACCTGTTAAATCTATACTACCAATACCATTTGTACCAATACCCGTTAAGTCTGTGTTAAAATCAATTTTAAGTAATTTAATATCATGATCTTTTAAGAATTTTTCTGTTGGTGTGAATAAAAGATTTTTTGTACCAGTAGTTAATATTTCAGTTTCAAAGTCACCTAATTTTAAAGTTGTAAAATCTGTATTCTTTTCAAGAATGAATGCATCATTTTCAGTTGTTAAAGTAACTAATTCTGTAAATTGAACATCAAGAGTATCAGGATCAACTATTTGTACAATATAATTAGCAAAATCCTCAATTAAAGGTTCAATAACTGTACTGGTGCTTTCAAAACCTTCACTTGAGAAATTTTCACTTATATCATCATGAAGTAACACTCTATTTGTTTTACACCTTGTAAAGTCTGTAAGAGTTCTATTTTTAAGAGTTAAGAACTTAGATCCATTGATTCGAGTATCAAAATCTCTTGCAAAATCAAAGTTATTGATTGCATCAACTCTCTGCTTATCATTAAGTTCGAGAACGTTTCCAACATCCAATACAATTGATTGATTTGATTCACGAACTTCACCAACTCCAACTTTTAAATTGGAAGTTACTGTTGTATCAGAAAAGTTTTTGAGTCCTGATGGATGTACTAGACGATTTATAGGATTGACAAATTTCTCCCATTCAATAGAACTTTTAACAGTATATGATAAATTTTGATAGTAATCATTATCAGGAATTACTTGATAATCTTCATTTAATTTACCAATATCATCTAACCAACCATAATCTTGCCTATTAGAAAAATCAGTAGTAAATTTCGCTTGATTATCAACTATACTTGTAATTTCAGCAGATACATTACTTAATTCACCTTTAATTCTATCACCTTTTTTAATCTTATATTTTCCATCAATTTTAATATAATCATTTCTAACTTCTATAACTTTTAAGTCTGTTATTACATTACCTATGATTAGGGTTTCTTTGAGTTCAAAAAGTCCTCTAGATTGTATTGGTTCAATTACAGGATATTTTTTCTTATTAACTAATACAGCATAACCTGACTGGAAAGTTTTTGCTATACCTGGATTTGTTGTTACACCAGCAACACTAAACTCTAATACACATTGAGTGCCAGCAGCATAATTATCAACATTAAAGAACTGATAATTGTAATTTTCTGAATTATATCCTGTTCCCTCTATAGTTGTATTTGTAGATATTCCACCACTTAAAGTACCAATACCTGCTTCACCAACTCTTTGTATACCTTCAACAAAAATTTCATCCCCAACAGCGAATGGTTGGTCATCAAAACCATTTATTGGTGTTTCAAGGAAACATGTTACAACACCTGAATTACTAATTTGAACTGAATTTATACCAACTCCATTTGAATTGTTAATTGAAATTATTTGATGTACAACGGAATCAAGACCAGTTACAGGTGATAATACGTCAACTCTCGATATAGTTTGGTTAGGTGTAACAGCTTGTAATGAAACATCATCAACAACAGTGTTTGATATTGGGTTGAATACTATCAAATTAGGTGTGCTTATATAATCTGCACCACCACTTTTAATATCAACAGAGTCAATTACATCAAGATTATCAATATTTACAACTGGTGATATAAATGCTTGAGGACTTAAAGTTTTATCAGATGAATATTCATAACCAATGTCTACTATTCTTATCTTTTTAATTCTACCAATTGTCTTTGATGACGCTATGATATTAGCATCTCTTCCTCCATCACTAGTAATTGATTTAAATTGAGGTAACTTTTTGTAGTTAAATCCAGGTGATATAATTTTAAAATCTTTAATTTCACCTGTTACATTAGTTGATTTTGTTGAATATTCCAACTTATCACATTGATCGCTTGTATATGATAAAAACTCTGGAACTTTTGGTGAAAATTCAAAGGTACTTGCAGTAACATTAGATATTTTATACTCTCCATTATACTTACTATCAATAAATCTTATTTCAGAATAGTTTTTAACTTCATTGTCAGCAGTGCTTATATAACCACCTTTTGTCAAACCATAGTATAATGTTGATGGAGCGTTTGGAGAGTAAGTTAAAGTCAATGCAGCTCCTATAGGATCAGTATTATTAGTTCCAATTCCGATTGTACCTGCAACTCCAACATTAAATGCAGAGTTATCTTTTGAACTTAAATATTCATTTGTAAGATCTCTATCGTAAAATATTTTAAAATCAAAATCAGCGAGTGTTGTACTTGATAATCCAAAGTTAAGTTTTGAATTTTTTACCACATTGATTCTTGGATTTATAGGTGCAATAGTTTGATTCCCACCAGTATTTGCCACTATAGAGACTATGTTAACATCATCTCTATCAACATCTGCAAATGTTTCTGCAAGTTGAAATCTTCTACTGCTTACTTTACTTACAAAATATGTACCTGTTGATAATCCAGTCGCTGATCCATCATAAAATACTTTATCTCCTGTTTCAAAACCATGATCAACTATATCAATTTGATTTGTTTCTACATCAGATGCTGTAAATGATATAGGATTTATCAGAAGTTTTTCAAATTCAGAGTTATAATTTACTGATACTGGAATTGTTGAACCAACACCCACATCTAAACTAGGTATTACATCAATATTAACAATATCACCCTCTTGCAGATTATGACTTGTTGTATTTGCTGCTGCTACATTTGTGAATACTTTTGTGACAACCTTATCAATATTTCCAATAACCTTATTAGGTATTGATTGTAAGAAGTATAATCCAGAAGATATTCCAGAATTTGTTCCGTTACTATAGAAAAATAATCCCTCACTTGTACTACCTATACCAACTCTTGTAGTTACCAATCCAATATTGTCAGGACCTTTGTTAATTACAAATACCTCAGTTGAGTTTTGTCCTAAGAATGGTAATTTAAATTCGTTTACTAAAGGAGTTCTACCAACATCAAATCGATTTGCACCATTTCTTTTATTTAAAGTTACCCTTTGACCAGAAGTAAAGGGATGATTTGGTATATGAAGAGTTCTTGTTGGTATTGAGATATCTTTCTTGATTTCACCTATTACTGTTTCAACTTTAATTGCACCTCCAGCTGTAGTCCCTACACCAACTGATTGAGGTCCGTTAAAATAAATTTTATTCTCAAAAGAAGATATAAATTTATTAGTTCTGACTGGAATAGAAATTTCATTGTTTAAAAGATCTACATTAGAACCTAAAGTATGAGCGATTCCTGTATTTCTTAATATTCTAACTACATTTCCGTCAAATACATTTAACACTTGAACTTCTTCAACATCAGTTACATTACCAGATCCAACTCTTAAAGTACTACCTATTGAAATTAGATTTGGCACTTCAGTTAAGTATAAATCTTGAATTAAACCAGCAGCAGAACCAGTGGTCATACTTTTTGCTAATCCAACTCTTTGTGTAGAAACTCCAACTTGGAATGTATTTGTTAAATTGAATATATCTGTGCTTAAACCAGAAATTGAAACATGATCTTGATTATTAAGTTCAATAAATGGTAAAAATTTAGCGGTTACTTGATAAGGACTGTCCCATTCAAATGTTGCATTTTCAAAAGGTATAATTGTTGTTTCAAAAGTTGATACACCAATACCTACAATTTCATCAACTTGAGCACGGAATCCAGATCCATTTGTTCCTTCATCATCAAAGTTAGTTGAATCTCCTACTTTATAACCTGTACCACCATTTAAAATAGTAAATCCATCTACTCCACCTTTGGTTACAGATTCAATTTTAGAAACTTGTCTTATCTTTTCATATGACTCAATTACAAAATCATTACCTGCGAACTTTTCATCAACATTATATGGGAATGTATTTCTTCTCAAACCTGAACTATTAAAATCAAAATTTTGATTTAAAGTAGTATTTTCAACTATTAGTGGAGATCTATATGTATTTCCTATGAAATAGGGGTATACTCCCTCTAACTTATTAGATGCAGTTCCTAATCCAACACTTGTAAAGTATGCATAAACCCCATTTGGAAATTCTGGTGTTTTACCAAATCTACCATTATGAATATCAAGATCCCCTGTACCGTCATAAAAATGATCTTCAACAAAAAATCCTGCTTCATATCCTGTTGGACGATTTTTTACTTTACTAATATCGCTTTTATATGAAGGAGTTATTATTTTTAAATCAGAGTTAATATTATTAGGATCAGAATATCCAAAAGGACCATAAATTGGATTACCATCATATGCCCAACCTATAATTGGAGAGTGTCCAATTATTTGATTAAATTCACCGTTTGAATTTACAGTAAATGTATTTTCAAAATTATTTGCTATTTCTTGAGAATATCCTAGTATACTAAATTTAAGTGAATCATCTTTTTTAGATAAAAATGAATCACCAAATCTCTTACTATTATTTAAAGTTAAACTTCTAACTCTTGCAATGTATGAACCACCATTACCTCTGGAGAATCCTCTTACTTCAGTAGAAACACTACTGTAACCAATACCACTGTTAATTACAATTGCATCAATTACTTGTCCATTTTCTACAACTGGTCTAACAACTGCACCTGCTCCACCACCAGTTGATGTTACTACAAGATCTGGACTTGAGTTATATTCTCTTCCTCTATTTACAACTGCAACATCTGTAATAGCACCATTTACAATAATTGGTTTAAACTCAGCAAACTTACCATTTTCTATTGTTACTTTTGGTATTACCTCTTTATCTAGAGTAACGGAACCATAATTGGTTCCTTCTTCATAAAGATAACCATCAATTAATTCACCTGTAACAACAGGAGTTATGACTATATTACCAGTAACTGTTGAACCATAAGATACATCAACATTAACTTTTATTTCTGGGTAATTAAAAATTTGAAATCCTTCACCAGTAGATAATAGATTTACATATTTTCCTCTATTATAATCTGACATTGACGTACCACCAACACCAGCATTAGATAATTTGAAGGAATCATCTGTTACCTTCTTAATCATGTAGGAAGTTGTTGTACTTAAACCTTGTATTGATGATGTTTCAGCAGAGTATTCAACAATTTCACCACTTTTGAATCCATGATTTTTAAAATTGATAGTGTCGTATGAAGTTGAAATACCAGCGGGTTTTACTCTTAACTTACGATGAGTATAACCAGAACCACCATTTAATACTTTTACTGCAACTAATGTATTTTTACTCTCAGTTCTAAATCTATGAATACCACTTGCTGCAGTATCAGTTGATAAACCAACAGTGTTTATACCTGTAGTCCCAAATAATGCATCAGTTCTTGTATTAAATATTCTAACTGTAGATGGGTTTATAGATCTGACAAAATAAGGAGCACCATCAGAAAGTGTACCACTAACTTTATTTTCAACATCAAACGCAGTACCAATACCTATTGGAGCATTTCCATTTGAATTGTAATATAATAATTGACCATCTAAGAGATTATGATTAGTCTTAAATGTTATAGTTTCATTTACTATATCAACACCACCATTGAAAAATACATCTCTACTATCAAACTCTAAAAATCTATTTCTAGTTCCTAATATTGGTTGTAATACACATCCATTTCCATTACCACCTGTAAGAGAAATACTTGTTACAGCATCAATATCAAACTCTTGAGGATCTACAAATACTTCTTTTACAGTTCCTGTTATAACTGGTTCAACAGCAGCACCAACTCCTGAACTTGTTTCAATACCAATAATAGGAGGTTTGACTATATCATATCCATCACCACCATTAATAAGATCAATTGACTCTAAAGGTCCATAATATATTTGATTATCGGATATGGGTGAGCGAATTTGAACACCATTGACTAATATACCAATATCATTAAAAGGAACTTCTTGTTTTGAACTAACAAATAGATTCTGAGAAAGAGGAAACTTTCTTAAAATCTTATCTGCTTCTAATACTCGACTTGCATGTTGTTTTAAAACAAATCTATGAACATCTGTTGTTGAGGTTGTAGGACCAACTTGAACTGTGCTTGCAGAGCCAATTTGTGCTGTAGATTGAAATAACCTTATTTTAGTGATATCTTGATTTTGATTATCAGGTATTACAGGATCAACATAGTAAGTTCTTCCAGTATCTAAACCAATCAATCCACCGCCATCTGGTTGATATACGATTGCATCACCTTGTATGAATTTAATACTTCTATTGAGAGGAAAATTAATAAAACTATATCTATCGTTTAATGGACTAAATCCGTCTAATCCAGCTGCAGTGCTTCCTGTGAGTGTTTCTTCAATTATATCAGATGTAATATCATAACTTGGTAAAGAGTTTGATGCAACATATCCATCAGTATTTCCATCTACATAAACACTTAATGCATCAGAAATTATATTATCATTACCTTGTGCCAGAGTAACACCTGAACTTGATGCCTTTTCAATTTTTCTACGTATATCATATAATTGATTTGCAACTTGAGTAAATCCAGCAATATTAGATGCTGTTATTTGATTCAATCCAATATCAATACTTGCAACAGTACCACTTCCAGCTATTACTTGCTCATTTCTCTCTAAAATATCAAATCTATCACCAATTTTAAGTGATGATTTATTAATTGGTGTTCTCAAATTAAAAGTAGAACCAGATATTTCAACTTGGAATCTTGAACTTGTATTGTAAATCCACGAATTTGCATATATTTGTTTATAATTATCATTATCATTAATAATTTTTTCACCTATATTTTTTACAAATAAATTTTCGCCTTCATTAATCAGACTTATATCAGTGATTGGAATTAACTCTGATAATACTCCAGTGATTCTTAAGTCTACTCTTTTTGTTAAATCTCCATTTTCATAACCAAATATTGTTTCATCTGCTCTGATATCGTCAGCAGTTCCTATCCCAACTCCTACACCACTACAACCAAAAAACTGACTTATTGATTTTGATGTATAATCAATTGAAGAATTAGCACCACTTATAATTGTTCCTGTAGTTCCAAATCCTACGGTTGAATCAACATTTATAATTGAGGCACCAGCACCAACTTGGTCTAAAACTTTAGTTCTGCCTGGTACTGTAAAAACACCTTCAATTAAATCATTATCACTAAATCCTACAAATAAAGCGATTTTGAAATAATTTTTACCTTCTCTTTTAATTATTTCAACTTCAGATACAGATGCGTTTGTAGATGTATCAGTAGATTTAAATATTGTTTGACCAGTTAAATTTTGTGGTTCACCATCTCCAATTAAATCAGCAACAACAACTTCTCTCCGTATAAATTCAGCACCAGAGGGTTTTATTAAATTACCTTCTAAATCTAAAACCTTTGAATCAACTCCATATAATACTTTAAATAAAATTCTTATAGATTCTTGAATACCTTTTGATTGATAAAACGAACGAGAGAATTTAACAAAATTTCCTACATCTAAATCTGAAGCAAAATCGTTATTTTCTAAACCTGGTAAAAAGGTTTTCTTCATTTTTTTGAAGAATTCTTGAATGAACAGAACTGATAAGTTAGTTAAAGATGAACCAGATGTATGAGAAGTTGCTGCTGTATCATCAAATTTTAAACTCTCACGATTTACTTCAAGTAAAGAAGATGAAATTCCTACATTATATCCTGTAATACCACTAAATCCACGAATACAACCCGTGAATGTAGTTGATGTAATTCCTGTGTAAGATATTATTTCATCGTCAATTTTTAATAATCCATACTCAGATGGAAATCCTTTCGTGCTAGGAACAGTAATTGTAGTATCAGTTGTTGACACATCAGCAGATATAGTTGTGATACCTACAACTACTTCTGGAACTAAATTATCTACTTTTAAATATTGATCTAAATTATTAATTAAATCAGTTGTACCACCTTGAAACTCTTGGGAGATATAATATTGTTTTAAAAATTCTGCAGCATTTGGAAAATCAGACAGCACAAATTCAGGTAACTGATTTTCAATAATGGTATTGACTTTTATTCTTTTGTCAATTTGTGACATAAATTATTTCCTCTCTAAGTCTCCATTTGAGTAACTTGAGGTGTAGTAATCTCTAGTAAACACAACTCCTGACACATCTTCTCCTGAAGCAATTACGTCCTTAACAGTATTTATTGTGCTTTTCGATACGTCAAAACTGAGATATAAGTCCTTCAAACCTACAACATCATTCGACTCTGGAAATGCCTGTATTTCAATTATATTATTTTCATTCGCAGTAGAAGTAATATTAATTGTATTCAATATAACTTCACCTTTTTTATAATCAACAATACCAGCATCTTTAACAATAACTCTTTGTTCATTCTTATTATTTTTTGTAACCACTGAAAGAGTACCCATATGACTTCCATCTAGATTACCTGATATATTTTTATTAGGAACATCTGTAATATAAGCAGTGTCACTAAATCCAGTGATAGTGAATCCAGTGCTTTTGATATTATATCCAGCAGGATTTATATTAAAACGATTACCAAAACACAGTTCATACTGAGCAAACTGATTTAATAATGCTTTTAAATCTCTTCTTATTATAACCTTCGTAATGTTAGATGTAATACCATTATCAATTCGATCAATTAAAGTACTAACTTTACTATACTTAAATCTACCACCAAACTTATTCAACTCTACATTATTAGCATATTCATTCAAACCTGTTACCACAGATGTTCTTAAATTTGTTGAAGATGATATTTGTGAAGGATTATAATAGATATTTGAATCTATTTCCACATATAGTAGTTTTAAATCAACAATTTCAGAATTTATACCAGCAATAGCGTAACTCTTAAGTTTATTCTTTATCTGAGATTTATCAAAATCTGATACAAATGTACCATTTCTTGGTTTGATACTGATTTGAACTTTACCAAATTGTGGAGGATCTAATTCCTCTCCACCAACAACAGCGACTGATTCGGTTTGTGGGAAAATATTTGCAATTATTGCTTCATAATCTCTTGGTGTAACTGCTCTGTATTGTGCTGAATACAGTCTTGGAGCAAGATACTTAATAGAAGACACATCTTCAACTTCAGCACCATTAGAAGCGTTTTGAACGGTGCTGACTGATATAGTATCAGTGGGTGTGAACAATGTATTATCACTCTTTATGAATGACCCCTGAAAACTAAAATTGGAAGGACCATTTCCAGTTGCACCGTCAGTAACAATATATGTTGTGGTAATTATTGATTTGTTTTCTAATTTCCGTCCAAATAATCCATCACCAAATAATATTTCATATTTTTCATCTTGCACCTCTTGAGCAAGGAAGATTTCTGAATTTTTATCAATATTTAATATATTATCAATCATTCGGTAGTTTCTTCCAAGTCCAGTATCACTTGGACCTGACACATATACTCTTAATGTTGAACTATCAATATTTGGACTATCAATTATAAACCTTTGATCTTTAGATGTATCAACACGATATACTCTTGAAAGTAAAGTTCCTTCATAAACATCAATTGGATTGTCAAATTGAGCAAAAGATGTTCCACCTACATCTCTAATTCTTGATGAAATTATATCATCTGGAATTGAAAAACGATAAGTTGTATTATCTGAGTTTCCTACAACCACTAATCCTGCTTGTAATGTTAAAAACTTAGTTGTAGAATCATTTGTTGGTCCAACATTAATATCACCGATCTTTACTCTTGCTATCGCAGCAGTCTTAGAGCGAGGTACATAACCAATATTTCTTGCTAATGAAACAACATTCTCACGAATAGTTGCAGAGTCGAGGAATGATTCATTTGCAACTAAATTTGCATTGAATGCATTAATATAGGTATTATATGCTAATGTATCAATTAAAACCGAAAAGTTAGAACCCTCAAAGTCAAAATCAGTAAAATTTGAGTTTGAGCGAAGAAAATCTTTTATCTGTACTTTGATTTGATCAAAGTCTAAACTTGTAAACTGTGTAAAGGGCATATTATCTCGTTGGTTCTAATATGAATGTAAATTGTTGCGTTGGAACATCCAATCCAGTAATATCAAACAGCACTTTTACATTAAGTTGATTACCATCTGGAATAGCATCGACTTCAATTGCTAAATTGGAGACTCTAGGTTCAAAATTACCGATTGTTTGACGTATTTGATCCTCAATTATAGTAACAGTTGCGTTAGTAAAGTTCTTAAAGAGGGAATCCCGTATGTCAGTGCCTAAAAGAGAGTTAAAAAATCTCTCTGTTGGTATAGTTTCAACCAAATTTCTCACAGATCTTACAATTGCTCGCTCATTTGAAAGCACAGGAAGGTCTTTTGTCACTGGATGAGGTGAAAATGACAAACTAATATCCTTAAATGCTCTAGATTTACGAGTAACCGCCATTATTAATGCTTTTAGATTTATTTATACCCTATCTTGCATAATCATTCATTACATAATCATCAGTATCAAAGTAATTGAGTATCCACCACGCTACACTACGTGGATTTTTGCTTCCACAAGTGAAAATATCGATTGCTACACACCCTTTTTCTGGCCAAGTATGACAAGAAAGGTGACTTTCTGCTAAAGAGATGAGAGTCGTTACACCATAGGGTTCAAATTGATGAGTAAAAGTGTTAAGAACAGTCAAACCTTCCGTTTCAACTGCTCTTACCATCGTTTTTTCTATTTTTTCACTGTCATTTAACTTATCAAAGGGTACATTATACACTTCAAGAAGTAAATGTTGCCCCATGTGAGCATTTTTTACGTTTTTCATCCCAATTCTGGTTCAAATGGTTTTCTATCGTTCGTTTCTTTACGTTCTTTTGCTGTTTTCCAGAAATAATTCTCTTCTGAACCTAATCCATCACGATCATGACCATTTTCAACTTGATAATACACTGTTGAAACCTTAAAATCGGGTTGTTTAGGTACTTCTGGAGTAATACTATTGTCATAAATCCTCATTCTGTTGTTTGGATAGAGACAAAACTGTCCATTATCCAATTCTAAGAGGTTATGTGACTTATGTTCGGCAGGTTGCTCACTTGTTGAGTAGTCAACAGCATCTACATCAGCATGAAAATTGTCTAAAGTGCAAATATAAGTGCCTGTTTGGTTGCCAAAGTCTCTTGTATACACTTCATAGTGCATACTTCCAATAAATTGCTTCTGAACAGCGACAACACCATAGTCCATACAGTTCCAGAACTGTAAATTATGAAGAGTCATATCAGGGTCAGGTATCTCTGGCTCTGATAGGAATGCCGAAATGGGTAGTTTATCAAACATCGCAGCATATTCGGGCAAATACGTTTCAAAATAAAAGGCACGACCAGGAATACTCTTAGCCGATACCCATACACCCTTTACAAATTCACCATGTCCACTCTTATGGTCGGTTAAGTACTCTTTTCGTACCCATACTTCATAAGAAGGAAGATTCGTAATTAACGTAGACATTAACGACCCTGCCCCCTGTATCTTTTACGAGCCGAGTTACGGGACGTAGCGGAGTATTTCGAGTGTTTGCCCCGACCTTGACGAGTTTTTTTGGGTCTTGTCTCAGTGACATATGATGCACCCATCATTCCAGTTTTTCTAGCCATTTAGTGGTTCCTCAATATAAGGTTCATAAGTAATATCTTTTGATGAGAGTGTCTTGTTGTAATAACACTCAACTGCAAGGTCTTCCATAATGTCAAACATTTCTGATTCTGATACATCCCAGAAGATGACCTTGCCTTTTCGGAGGACGTTATAACGGTCTCCTATTTTCTTTTCTTTTTTCTGGTCTCCCATTTGTAAAAAGCAAAAAGTCCGATTGTAATCCATAATAAAATTGTAAATCCGTAATTACCCATAACTACCGATGTGGATTGTAATACTGAATAAACAAGAATAGTATAAAGATAATCAGCAGAATTGTAAGTCCTACCATTATATCACTCTTGTCTTTTCGTGTCCAACTCTCACCTGTGGGTCACACCAGATTTCAAATCCTGCTTCTTTTGCATCTAAGCAGAATGATACATCTTCACCGCACATGTCTTGAACTTCTCCTGATTCAAATACCTGCATCTTTGGAGCAAACCAAGGATAAGGCATATCTTGATGTTCAAAGACACCTTTCTTTATTAATAACCAACCGAAACCAGTATAGTCAACTGTAAATGGTTTCTTTCTCTTACTTATACTTTCGATAGTTTCATGATTCATCACACCACCGTTTGTGCGGAAATCATCTTCTTCTAACCAGTGTGCAACTGAAGTTGTCTTTCCATCTTCGGTACAATACCAACCTGCTGCAATGTCTTTGTCCATAAGAAGTATCTGATAAAACTTCTCGACATTGAATACGATATCTGAATCAATCCATAATTGATAATCATAATTGAGTTTACCATCCCAAGGTAGTTGGTCAGGTCCTCGAAGAACGTTTGCACCAAGACACTTACATCGGGCAAAATTTACCATTGATGAATAATCTTGTGATATTTGTATACTTGCTCCTGATTGAACTAAGTCAAAACATAATGATACAAAGGATTTCAGAAACTGATAGGAGACTCCACGACCAGGTAGACAGAATACAACTGTCTTGCCTTTAATCATTTCTTTTGCCTTTGCATAATCATATTGTGGAGCAGCAGCTGGTTTTGCCTTTTTTGGATGCTTTGCTTTTACTGTAAATCCTTTCGCCATAATATGTTGTAATTACACTTCTATTTTAATGCAATTTATCTATATTGTCAATAGGAGTGTTCAAATTCTTTATCGGTAGGGACTTCCGTAAT
>Ga0066840_10000035_pt1 | contig 19585 bp, 30 predicted proteins | sample ETNtaG_32_FD_67281 | JGI IMG/M metagenome (GOLD analysis project Ga0066840, IMG submission 67281) | Marine microbial and viral communities from oxygen minimum zone, Eastern Pacific Ocean - ETNP201302PF84A | ecosystem: Environmental > Aquatic > Marine > Oceanic | place: Pacific Ocean: Eastern... | reverse complement strand
CTCTGTATTAGATACTAATTTCTCAGAGCATGATCCAGAGCATAAGACATTTAATATTATTGCACTAGACAACGGACAGTTTGCTGCACAACCTAACAACAGATGTCAATTCTTTGACAATAGTCTGGTAAATAATGATGCACTACTGCAACCTGATTTCAAAGTCTGCACACAAAACTATGCTGTAGAAACACTACCTAAATGGTGGTCGGTTGGACACACAGATGAGTGGGCATATAAGACTATGGAAGAGGAAATAAATAACAAAGAAGATAGCTAGATTTAATGGCAACGGATCCAAGATGTTACGGAGGTAGTTACTCTGCTGACATCCCGCAACTACAGCCTAATGCACTAGATGCTGCTAACCCTAGAGACGTTACGCAGTACACTCCTAGTGGTCCTCGTTTGAATGTACGGGCATCGGATCCTATTATTGGTGCTGATGGTAGATGCTATGGTCCTTATAGATCAGAAACACTACAACCTAACCCATTAGATTCTTCTAATCCAGTTAGGATTACACTGATCTCACCACCTCCACCTCCTAGCAGTGGTCTTCCAACCTATGAAAACCCTGCAGATAATCCTGCTAATAGATGTTACGGTCCTGTCCCTCTACCTAACTCGATAGACCGAGGCACCTCACCTGACCTACCAACACCACCTACACCACCTGCACCTACTGAGCAGGACATAGATCCTAGAGCAGTCATTAGATCTCTAGTCGGAAGATGTTACCCACCAAGGGGAGTAGATGCAGGTATCAGTGATGTAGTGCCAGACGCACCAGAAGTTGATATCCCTAGTCTTCCTGCTGAGGGAGGAGTAGACTTTTTGTGTGAGTTATATCCTTACCTACCATTCTGTCCAGAGTGTGAGAAATATGCTGAAGATCCTAGGACTTGTGTAGAGTTTCCTATCAAGTTACCTGTCATCCCAGAAGACGAGCCACCCCCACCTACAATCGGGTCAGGTGATAAGGACTGCTCAAAACTTTGGAAGTTACAGAGAGATAATCTAGTAAGAGATCTTGGTGATGGTCAATGGGAAAGGACTGACACTAAGGAAGTATTCTATTGTCCACCTGAGCCTACTAATAGTGGATGGGGTAAGTGTGTAGAGCAAGCACTTGAATGTTTATTCAAACCATATGTGGATGGTGCATGGCAACCACCCTCACAAGATTGTGTTACCTTCTATCCTAGAGGATACAACGGTAACATCAAGACGTTTTGTATTGCCAACTGTTATCCAAAAAGAGTTGGTATCTATGAGTATGTGACTACCAAGGGTAAAGCACTTGCATTCAAACCATTCAGTAGTGGTTTCCACAATCTACTAGGTGTAACCACAAACTATGATGGGACATGGAATGGATTAAAGATTGATAATCCTGGCGGTAATAAGATATTTAATAGTGCAGGCACTAGGACATTCTCTACGACATTTGGTAGTGCTGATATCACTATCAACATAGAAGTATACGATGACAATGGTGAGTTTGATTCTAGATGGTATGCCACATATACTGGGGAGTTACCTGCTGTAGGACAGGAGGTTGGTGTAACCTTTACTGGTGACCTTGATAATTTTGATGTTAGATTCTATGTGCTAGAAGGTAATAAAGAGGGCACTAACCATGACTATGGATTTGAATCTACAGCACCTGCAGGATATACACTGACATCATCTGAGCCTGTATTCTATTTGCATGAGCAGAAGAAGGATGACAGATCAGTTGCAGTATACAAATACTATTCCAACAAAAGAAAAGACACACTACTAACAATCAAGCCAGGTCAACCTGACACTGATGGTGAAGGTGAGAGAGCATTCTTATCTGCAGGAGAGTATGGATTTGTAGAGATCTTAGGATGGGCATACGAGGATCCTGCTGCTGCAGCACCTCACCTAGGTAAGAAAGAAAAGGCAAGGAAGTTACACAGATACTATGACAAGCTATTTTCAACCGCCGAGGTAACATTCAATGGCCAGACTATTGTTGTTACTGGTGGCAGTGCAGACTTTACTATCTACTACAGTTGGAAAGACTCTCCTAGTAGTGTAGGAGTGCACTGTGATTCCTTTACTATATTGGGTGAGACATTCACTCGTGTTGGAGAAAGAGGATCAAAAACTGTACGGTTTACTGACGTAGCAGCAGGCACATATAATATTACTTTCTCGAATCTACACCCTCGTAACAATAACTTCAGTGATAGGATTTATAATAATGGAAAGGCAATCTGTTTGTTAGATGGTGCTCATCCTGATTGCAACGGGACGATCAAGATTTCACGGGAGGATAAGTCCAACACTGGTGGTAATGAGATGGATAACCATTTCTATTCTATCCGTAAGCAAACAGTGCAAGAGCCACCTTCTAAGGACTCAAACAAAAACTATTATCAGATTCCACATGACGTCATGAATATGTTGGTCATCAACATTGACGTGGAAAAAGGTAAGGCAGGGTATAGAAATACCTTGATGGCATATATTGAAACAGATGGTGTCCCAAGATGGGCACAACTTTTAATCTATGATGCAACCAATGAGACAGGTCTATCACAGCATGTGATACCTCTCACTGTCCTTCAACAATATAAGGGTGGCAACATAGGATTCATGCTTGTATCTAATGGTGCTCAACTCAATAGTTATAGCGTGGGTGATACATTTACAAACTTTGTTGAGCAAGGTATAGGATACAGAATCAACGGTGTGTCAACCTCAGAATCTAATTATGTTTTATTCTCTAATGATCAACTCAACCCAGAAGGATCTATCAGTAACAGTAGAGACTATACAGTATGGAAGGGTGAGCACTGGCAGTGGTGGGAAGATTTAGTTAATGGTGATAGTGACTTTGATGACTGTAAATTCTGGCATGAAGTCCTATGGCAAGGTGGATCTACACAGTATGAGGGTATCGAATGTTATGTGTTTGGTGAAGATAGACCTACACCTGTAGTTAAACCTTTGCTGCAGAAGAATAGTTGTGATCCAAGACTGTTTAAGAATGCACTCAAGGATGTCTTACTCATGAGATCTGACTGTGGATCTGAGGTGATTGATGTCACAGGAGATAGTGCTACGATCACATGTGGTAAGTGTGTAGGTGAGTATCTATTCCAAGTTAATAGGACACAGAAGACTGTAATAGAAAACGCAGGTAAATTCTCATTGCGTAGCATGGGTGGTATCACTCAGGGTCTTGCAGGTGACTGCACAGTATTCAAACTGAAACTGTTTAAGAATAATGTAGAGATCTGGTCACAGAAATATAAGGCAGGAAACTGGCCTGAGATTGGTGTCAAATTACATGATGAAGACTTCTTCGCTGTAGAGAAGGGAGACAAAATAAAATTCAAAGTTGCTGAGATCGCACGAGGTCCTGCGTTTGGTAGTGTCACACCTAAGATTGGTATCCTTGATGAGGAGTCATATCTCTTTGAGAGCTCCTTCTCTATGCGTCTACAAACGCAGTCAGGAGACTCTAGGTCTATTCCATACCCCTCGACTGTCAATCCAGAAGCGGAAGCAGCAAAGGGTGTCGGTGGTGAGATCACAGGATTTGACATGTGCTACTTGTATAACCTAGAAGACAGGCAGAAGAATTCAGAGATCGAAGAATTCCAAAGGTGGTATAAGGTATGGGAGAATCAGAGTGCAGTAAACATGGATTCTAGTAGTGAGATACATGATCATGATGATTACCCACGCTACACACACTGGACATCAGGACAGGGAGGATCTAATAACCGTGCTGCCCTATCACAACGTGGATGGGATGGTAGTGACAGGTATGCATACATTGATACCTATGGATTTAAAGAGAAAGATAAGGGACAACACTACAATTCACTCCTCACCAGAATGCTATTCAAGGATGGCAATACAGGTCCGATGTATAAAAATAATCTAGGTCCATCTAGTGATATACGCAGGCATATACAAAGCAACACACACTATGCTAGACTGTCTAAGTATTCGGACTCAGCATTCTCATGGTGGGATCCAGATATGTCTGGCGACATCAACTCATCAGACACCCAATGGATTATTGACAATCTATACAGTGGTATGCAACAGAATCCTGAGCAGACCACAGACTATGAGCCAGGTTATTTCATTCAAGACTATTGGTTAGTCCCAGAGGATGATGGTAACCAAGACTATGGTATCGGTGCCAACACCGCTAAGATCAGAGTCGGCATCAGTTTCTGGGCAAAGAATGAAGGGTATAGTAGCAGAGGAAACAAGCGGATTACGAATTATTATGCTACAATAGAATTGCTTGAAGTCCTAGACTGGGGTGACGGATATGGAGAGGGTCAGGAATTTACATTCTACTGGCCACCTAAGTATACTGATCGTGTCTTAGATTATTCTACAGACAATAACGTGTCACCTTACTCTCCTGTAATTTCATCTCATAGATCAAACTCCAATACATACAATCCCCAAAGTAAAAAGATACCATCAGAGGTGCAGATCAAATACGAACCTACTGGTAGAGGGTATAGGGACACTAAGAGACCTGTCTATGATGCATTCTTCCAAGAATCACATAACAAAGAGTCTATGTATTGGTTTATAGATAAGAAAGAATACAGGGATCGAGTAACCTTTAAAGTAAGGATCAACGGAGTACAGTAATGAATGGATTTGGTGACCAACCTGGTCGTAAAAGACATAAGGATTGGGCAGACAAAACAATACAGAAGACAACCAAAGAGTTGAAACTTCTGCGTGAAGTCATCGAAAAGTATAAGGATGATCCACAAGGTCGTCATAAGATGCTTAAGAAGATGAGAAGGTATTGGAATAGTAACCTCAATACTATTAAAGATCTCGACACGAAACCAACAGGTAAAAACATTGTTGACGAACTGAGAGATATCCCCTATGATAAGATCGTGGATGACTACCGTAAGGAAGTCGGAATCGACTCACCTAAACAGGAGAAGGCAGTCTCCGAGCAAAGAGCAGATGAAATTCGTCAGTATCTAGAGGGAGAATGAAGGTCGCAGTGATAGGCAGAGGAAGTGGTGGTCTAATCACCGCCATGAATCTGCTAACCTACAACTTAAAAGTTGATGTATATTATGACCCAGAGACCTCCCAACTACCTGTTGGTGAGTCAACCACACCTCAGTTTGCATCTCTGATTGAATGCACGTTGGGTTTAACCATCGATGATCTTATATCCTTGGGACTTGCTTCCTACAAGAAGGGTATTGAGTTTGTTGATTGGGGTAACACACCGCATTTCTTTCACAAGTTTTTGCATAGAGATGCAATTCACTTCTACACTAAAACTCTCAACCCATTTCTACAAGAGAATCTAGAGAAGTATAAAGGAGTAAAGTTTATTGGAAGACGTATTCAAGATCTTCAAACTATTTGTAATGAATATGATTTTGTAATAAACTGCTCAGGTGCTCTCAATAATTATAGAAAAGAGATTGACATACCATGTGTCAATAGTGTATTATATTTCGATGATCATAAAATTCATGGTCATCCAGAGTATACCTATCATAAAGCACACGAGTATGGATGGAAGTTTAGTCTTCCATTTCCTAACCAACGTATCTCTAGGACTGGTTACCTTTATCACAGGGAATACCAATCACATGTAGATGCTGAGGTTGTATACTCACATGGAGACCTCTACGAATGGACTCCATCGTATGCACCTGATATGATTGTCAACAATAGGTTGGCACTCAACGGTAACGCTTTGCTTTTCTTTGAGCCATTGCAAGCACTTTCGCTTTTACATTATGATATGGTCGCAAAAAGAATCTGCGACTATTTGGTTAATGGCCAGACATCAGAAGAGAAATTGCTAGGCAATCTCTGGTATCGCAGAATGGTAGAGGCATACATTGATGCCCTTGCTTTCCACTACCAATACGGTAGTGCATACAATTCTGGATACTGGGAGAAGGTCAGCAAAAAAAGTGTCACAAGGGTCGCACACAAGTGGTGGAATGATGGTAGACTCATCAAGTCAGTTGCGGAAAAGAGTATGGGAGACCTGTCTCAGCATCCTGACTTTTACTATGCACCAGATCACACCCACATCTTTGGTATCACTTGCATGGAGCAACTCTATGCAGGTTTGTCAGGGGATCGTGATTTATGAATAGTATAAATACCCATTGTAACTAACTGTTACAATCAACGTTAAACATAAAAGGTAAAAACAAAAATGATTAAAACTGCAATCGCATCTCTTGCTGCTGCTGCAGCCGTAGCGGCTCCATCTGCATCCTTTGCAGGACCATACATTAATGTGGAGGCAAACTCTGCTTGGACTGGTTCTAATTACACTGGCACCACAACCGATCTTCATATTGGTTACGAAGGACAAGTAGGAGTTGCATCTTACTACGTCCAAGGGGGACCAGCAATCGTCAAACCTGACGGTGGCGACACTTCAACTGACTTCTCTGGTAAGGCAGGTCTTGGACTTCCACTTTCTGAGTCCGTTGATCTCTACTCCGAGGTCTCATTCCTTTCTGCAGACAATGCAGACAATGGATATGGTGGCAAGTTGGGTGTAAAATATGCTTTCTAATTGAGGAAGGATATATAAAACATACAGGGGTCTCTGACCCCTTTCTTTTTTATTAACTATGGCAAAGACTCCTCCATCAACGACAATCTATACAAGAAATGGTTGTCCTTATTGCACAAAGATCAAAGAAGTGTATAATATGAATCGATGGAGTTACAACGAGATGAAACTCGATGTAAACTTCGACCGCAATCAATTCTATGCAGAGTTTGGTATGGGGTCTACCTTCCCACAGGTAATCATTGGTGGGCAAAAAGTCGGTGGTTGCACCGATGCTGTAAAACACTTGAGAGAAGGACGATTCCTCTAATGAAACTCAGAAACGCTAACGAATTGTATGAATTGATTGAGAGATCGATTGATGAAGCATTCGAGAAAAGACGTTTCCTATTTAACATGTATGGGTATCTAAAAGGAGCAAAGTATACTCGACGAGAGGTTACTGAGTTTATAGAATCACCCACTGCCAACTCACTTAATGAAACCATCCTAGATCTGGATTCATATATCAAGGGAGGAGATAAAGTATTGCGAGAAGCATACGGACACATCCCTAAACCAGAAGCAAGAAAGATCAGGAAGTATCTCTATGGTATCCTTGAAGATGCATGGAAATACGAGAGGGACAGGAGACCTGGTAGGAAGACAAAAAAAGTTACTAAATAAAGCTAAGCAGTCAAGGAGGCAATCCCATGGGATCAGAATTTACTTTTCTTTACGTTGCCTTCTTCCTCACGATCGGAAGTTTTCTTGTTGGTTTCCTAGTATCATGGAATATCAAAGCAGCGTTTGATGAGTGGCAAGAAAAAGCAGATTATGCTAGAATCGTTATGCATCCTGAGATGTATGATGCCGACGGTAACTTTGTAGAAGATGATCTCTTTTACTTGCGTTTGACTGAGGAAGATGATACAATTACTGACACTGATGATTAATCATGGCACAAAAACTTATGATTTGTGAGGTCTTACAAAAGACCCACTCTGCTAAGACAAAGGCAGAGAAGATTAAAATTCTTCGTGATAACAATAGTCAGGCACTACGCACCTTATTCATTATCAACTTTGATAGTAGTGTGGTGCCTCGTGTGCCTCTGGGGGAGGACGTCCCTTACACTCCTAACGAAGCACCGTTGGGGACAGAGCATACTAATCTGATTGTAGAAGCAAAGAAGTTTTATTATTTCTTCAAGGGGGGAGCAGACAAACTTCCTAACATGAAGGTAGAGAATATGTTTATTCAAATGTTGGAGGGTCTCTATAAAGATGACGCATCTGCATTTGTAAAGGCAGTTAATAAGTCTCTACATAAGAAGTATCGCATCACTGAAGCGGTGGTGAAAGAAGCATTTCCAGAAATCAAATGGGGTAATAGATCTTGAGCGTCTATATTGATCCAAGAAAAACAAAGAAGGTAGAAGAAAAAGCAGCACCCACTCCTACAGCAGAGGAGTGGATGGAGAAGGTACAAAGAATGGACAACGAAGAGTTAGGTCGTAAGATCGTAGCAGGATTCGGTGCATTGTTTATATCTCCTCTTGTTTTTATGTTCTTTTGGAATTGGATCATGCCTGCGATGTTTGGTCTTCCTGTCTTGAGTTACTTGAAAGCATTTGGATTACTAGTAATGGCACGACTAATTTTTAAGCATGACTAATAAAGTATGTTTGGTCAGCGTCACACCAGACGCAGAAAAGACCATGGGATATATTGCACGAGTAAGCAATCCTAAGAATCAAGAGAATCCTAAGGTAGAAAAACTTCTATCTTATTGTGTGAAGCATCAACACTGGTCTGTATTTGAGCAGGCACACATGACCCTTGAGATTAATACTACAAGGGCAATCGCAGCTCAAATTTTGAGGCATAGATCATTTACATATCAAGAGTTCTCACAACGGTATGCATCGTTTGAGGGTGAGATCCCTGTCCCTGATCTTAGGTCACAAGACGATAAGAATAGACAGAATAGTATTGATGATGTGCCACAAGAGGAGAAGTATTTCCTACAAGGTAGAATCGCACAGTATTTTAATGAAGGTCTCGATTTATACAATGAGTTATTGAGACACGGTATTGCTAAGGAATGTGCTAGAATGGTATTGCCTTTGGCAACTCCAACAAAAATTTACATGACTGGATCAGTCCGATCATGGATTCATTATATTGATTTGAGGTCTGCCCATGGCACACAAAAAGAGCACATGGACATTGCAAATGCTTGTAAGAAAGTATTCATGTGTCAATTCCCTATCGTCTCTAAAGCACTTGACTGGTGCGAAGACTGTGGGTGTCCCGAAGGATGGGACGATCTCCAACCATGTTTGAGGATAGATTAATGCCAACTTACAACGTAGTGAATAAAGAAACAGGTGAAAAGAAAGAATTTCACATGACTATGGTAGAATATACAAAGTGGAGGGAGGACAATCCCGAATGGGATAAGGACTGGCAGGCAGGTGTCGCAGGCACAACCTACGGCAAACCTAAACAGTCTGATGGTTTTAAAGAAGTCATGTCTAAAGTCCAAGCAGCACACCCCAAAGCAAACCTTAGTAGATACACCTAATGCCAAGAGCAAAGAAGTCACTAGCAAACATCCCAACAAAGGTCTTACGAAGGAAGAAACCAATCAACCTTGAGCACCTTAAAACTATAGACCCTCTCACAGAGAATCAAGAGAAGATCTGGAAGGCATATGGTGAGGGACAAAACCTAGTGCTCCATGGTGCAGCAGGGACAGGTAAGACATTCATTTCATTGTATCTTGCACTGAAACAATGCCTTGACCCTGCATCAAAGTATGAAAAGGTTTACATGGTAAGATCACTAGTCCCCACAAGGGAGATTGGTTTCTTGCCAGGTGATCACGAAGACAAATCAAACCTATACCAAATCCCATACAAAAATATGGTAAAGTATATGTTTGAGATGCCTGATGACAATAGTTTTGAAGCATTGTATTCTAACCTTAGAGCACAAGAAACTATTTCATTCTGGTCAACCTCTTTTATTAGAGGCACCACATTTGACAACTCTATCATTCTTGTTGATGAGTTTTCAAACTTAAACTTCCACGAGTTAGATTCAATCATCACTCGTGTTGGTGAGGACTGCAAAATTATTTTTTGTGGTGATTACTTTCAGTCAGATTTGACTAGATCTAACGAGAGAGAAGGTATCCTAGACTTCCTTAGAATCCTCAAGCAAATGCCATCCTTTACATGTGTAGAGTTTGGAATTGATGACATTGTAAGGTCAGGTCTTGTCAAAGAGTATCTTGTTAGTAAAATACAACTCGGATATTAATTAGTATGTTTAATTATGTGGGATCTCCCAAGGAGATCTGTGAATTAGAGTCACGCACCTTAGAGCGAGGTAGATTCTATAAACTTGACGATGTATGGGTGCCATCTGTTACTACAGTTATCGGTCACCAATCTAAGGCAGGTATTCTTGAGTGGCAAAAGCGTGTGGGTTTCCACGAGGCAGAGAAGATTCGTATGAAATCTTCTTGGAGAGGCACCAAGTATCACAACTTAGTAGAAAAGTATTTACGCAATGAAGATGTTGAAAACCGTACGGAAGGCGAGGGTCTTACCTCGTACCTTTTTAGGTCTGCTCGTAAGGATCTTGATCGGATTACTAATATTCACCTTATTGAAGCCCCTTTATTTTCTCGCCATCTATATCTCGCTGGCCGTGTTGATTGCCTTGCTGAGTTTGATGGCGAGCTTGCTGTAATTGATTTCAAAACCACAAGGGAATTGAAGAAACCTGCGTGGTTGGAAAACTATTTCGTGCAGTGTAGTGCGTATGCTTACATGTATTACGAGCACACTGGCATAGAGGTTGACAAACTTGTTACAATATCTGTATCAGAGTCTGGCGAGATGCAAGTCGAGCAGAGATATGATAAAGAGAAGTATGTAAACAAACTTCTTGATTACATTAAAGAATACAGAGAGTATATCGAATCTCGTCAATGAAAGATACTTTTCTAGGCATACCATTCTTTCGTTTCTATTATCCTGGTGATGTAGAGAAGGTTGCATACGAATTAGAAAACTTAAAGTGGAAACGTAATGATTTCAACTGGATCTGGGCAGGCATTAATGAGCGTGGCACAGGTGAGCAGTTGCATGACCTACCACAGTTTGCTGATCTGTTTGCATGGATGAATGAGTGTCTAGAAGAAGTAAGAAAAGAGATTGCACCTAACGCTACCTCTCTAAAGTTTGTATCGTCTTGGGCAAACAAGAATGATCCTACAGATTATTTCTTTGATCACACGCATCCTAATTGTTTTCTGAGCAGTAATTACTATGCGTCTGGTCTACCACAAGACAAAACAGTTTGGCTTTTGCCAAATCCATGGTATAGTAGTACTAACATCTCACCTTTCGGAGATTATACTGATCCAAAATATCATCTAGTGCATGAGGAGCCAACAGAAGCAGGTAAGTTTATCTGTTTTCCTCCTACTATAAGACACTACGCACAACCTAACACCACTAATGGACCCCGCATGACTATCGCAGCAAATGCATTTCCCTCAGGTCTCATTGAATCTGGTGGAGTCTCACGCATGTATGTGGAGGTCACCAAATGAATGACATTGAAAAAGAATTTATGACACAAGGAAAATTTACTTCACTAGTAGAGACCCTTGTCAAAGAAAGTGAAGGACTGCTAAATTATATTGAAGCAGTCACTACAGTATGTGAAGAGTATGGTATAGAGATTGAAGTTGTTAACAAATTGATCTCTCGTCCACTCAAAGATAAAATTAAATGGGATGCCCAACAATTAAACTACGTTAAACGCACCTCTAGAGGTGTCCTCCCCTTATGACAGAAGATTTTTTCCACAGCGATCAAGTGAGAGAATCACTTGAAGATATTCAAACAACCTATACTGAATTGCTCAAGATGTCTGCAGGATTTGCAGAGTATGACATCAAGAAAAGAGTAGAGCATATAGATAAGACCTTAGATCTAATCGCAAAACAGAAAGTATTCTATGCACGATTAGCACTAGCATCACATGAAGAAGGTGCTGATGAGGCAATCGATTTTATTAAAGATAGAGTTGATACGATGTCCATGAAGACCACAGGTGGCATGGATCTCATGTCTGTGCTACAAGTAATGGAAGATAAATTGTTAGGTTGGAAGAAGGAGTTAAAGAATGCCGAATCCTGAGCAACTATGGGAAGACATGAAGCGTCTCAACGATGTCATGGAGGAATTGATGTGGGATCCTGACGACGAGATTATTTTTAGTCACAACGGTAAGGATATCATCATCAAGAATCGCACACAATCCCTTGACAAGGGATAAATAGTATGTCACCATAAATGGTGGCAACAAAAGCCAAAATACAAACACGGAGAATACAAGATGTCATTTGCATCACTCAAGAAAGCCTCAGGGTCATCCTTTGCAAAACTTACAAAGGAGATTGAAAAACTACAAAAACCTGCAGGCAGTGCTCAAGTTGATGAGCGTCTATGGAAACCAACTCTCGACAAGAGCGGTAATGGGTATGCTGTTATTCGATTCCTTCCAGAGCCTGATGGGGAAGATCTTCCTTGGGCACAGGTTTGGAGTCATGCCTTCCAAGGTCCTGGTGGATGGTATATCGAAAACAGTTTGACAACACTTGGACAAAAGGATCCTGTCTCTGACCTCAACCGTGAGTTGTGGAATAGTGGCAACGATTCTGATAAAGAAATTGCTAGAAAGCAGAAGCGTAAACTCTCATACTACAGCAACATCTATGTTGTTAAGGATGAAATGAATCCTGAGAATGAGGGCAAGGTCTTCCTCTACAAGTATGGTAAGAAGATTCATGACAAGATCGTCGCTGCTGCACAACCTGAGTTTGAAGACGAGCAAGCAATCAATCCATTTGATCTTTGGAAAGGTGCTGACTTCCGTCTGAAGATCTGTAAGGTTGCAGGTTTCTGGAATTATGATAAGAGTGGGTTTGCTAACCCATCTACTCTAGGTAAGATGACTGACGCTGAGTTGGAAGCAGTTTGGAAACAATCTTATAGTCTTAAGGACTTCACTAATCAGTCACAGTTTAAGACCTATGAAGAGTTGGAGACACGTCTCAATTCTGTGCTGAAGGTTACACCTAAGCGTCCTGACCCTGAGACTTACGAAGCAGAAGACACTTCACAAAGTGTCCCTGATCTTCGCACAGGGTTTGGAGATAAGGTAGAATCATTACAGAAGGATGAGGATGTAGATCTCTCCTACTTTGCAAAACTAGCGGAAGAAGACTAAATGAAGTCAATGTTAACTGCCATGACACTGTTGAGTGTCATCTCCACTCCAACTGCTGCTCTCGCACACCACAACGGATCAATCAGTCCTTATACTGGTGAGCGTGAGTATCGTGGGTGGTCTGGATCTCGCTCTCGCAAATGCTATGAGCAACGATACAAGGAAGTATATATTCCTGGTACCTCACAGAGTCCTGGTTACGTTGACTACAAACGCAAGACTGTCCCTGTCCCTTGCTATGGAGATAGGTATTGGAGACCAAGACCTAACCCTCCTATCAGAGGCATTCCAGTCCCTGATCCTGCACCACAGGAAGACAACAATGATTGCTCACAAGGTGCCGTCTTAGGCGGTATCCTTGGTGGCGGTATTGCAGGTGGGATCTCTGAATCAGATGCTTATATCTGGTCTATCCCTCTTGGTATCGTTAGCGGTGCTATCGTAGGTTGTGAAGCAGACGGTGGTTGATGAAGGAGTTTGATTATGAATCCGATTGACACAAACAGGATTGCTGATGCACTTGAAAGAATCGCAAATGCATTAGAGCATATCAACATCGAAAACATCGAGCACAATCATGTAGAGACTGATACACCAGTCGAAGTGAATACTCACGCTAAAAATTGGTAATGAAGGAGTTTGATTATGACCTCGATTACAAAACTCTTGACTTTACAGATGCAGAAACTCGGATGCTTTATCGCATTGGAAGGGGGGAGCAAGGAGTTTTACTGGTACGCCCTTATACTAACGACATATGTGCTCATTGGAGATTTAAGACTCCAGAGATTGCAGTAAAGTCTGCTAATAAAATCTTCGCTATGTATCTAGACTATAGAGATAGCGAAGACTTTATAGGCATGGATATGTGTCGTAAGTTTTTAGAGATGGGTTTTACTAGGTCAAGACGATATGCTAATCACAAGACAGGAAAGAAATATGATGAAGAAGGTAACGTAAGACCCCAAGATCCAGATCATATGACTAATAGGTATGCTCAGTCTGCTAAAATATTTAAACAAGTTAGAGATATTGTTGCAAAGAATGATACATATAAGAAGATGAGAAAGGAGTGGCGGTCACATGAGTGACGTACATTTTAAGAAACACCGTGTGTTTAGAGAAACAGACGGTGTTATTTTTTATGACATATCAGTAGAGGAATCTACTGCTGCTGACTTGGTAGTGCATACAGGACCTGCTGTATCACCACCACCTGATTGTGTAGGAGGGAAACAATTTTATATACATTCCTTTCAAGACGACTACAACAGAGTGGTGTCAGGCACCAGACTATTTGAATTAGTTAATGAGCAATGGGAATTCCCATACCATATTGTGCATCTTGATGTGCATAGTGGTGCGTTGATTATACCTCGTGGCACATTCCATAGATCAGAGTCAGGAGAAGAAGGAAGCATCGTTATCAACCAAGCAAAGAGGTATGATGGTTTTAATCCTGACGCAGAGTTTTACCCTGTATCATGTGCAGAGTGTATGAAACTATATAATATATTGAAACATGAAAAACCTGTTATCCACAGATTAGGTGAATGAAACCAGTAGAATCTTACGAGCAACTCATACAACGTTTCACAAAGAGGACTATGCAACTGTCTTCACGAAACGCAGAGTTACAATCAGCATACGATGAGTATGTTAAAAACGAATCCGATCTAAAAAGATTAGAAGGATCAATGCAAGCAATCGAATACGTTGCCTATGGTAAAATGCCTGGCGATGGTAACCACGATAAGTTTGCTGCCCATCGAGTAGGACAGACATGAATATAGCAGTTATCTATAGTGATAACTCGCAAGAGTGTGAGAGAGCATGTCAACTACTCACTAGTTTAGGTGCCAAGTTTAGAGTATATTATGTCAACGACGAATTTTCTTATCAACAATTTCAGATGGAGTTTGGATGTGACGCACACTTCCCTCAGATTACATTAGGTAGTAAACATCTAGGTGGTCTGAAGGATGCACTACATTATTTGAAAGAGAATGGATTTCTAAGTCGAAAACCAAAATCGACTTCTTAGTTACAGATACCCCGAAAAAAAATTCGGGGTATTTTTTTGTCTGGGGGGTCGCGTTAAGTATTAATACCTAGTAACCTCCTCCATATCCTCCACTATATCCTCCTGAGGATCCAGAAGACCCTGATGATCCTGATGAAGAAGATCCCGAAGAGCCACTGGATGAGGATGATGAGCTACTGCTAGAAGATGAAGAAGAACTGTTACTACTGCTACTGCTTGAGCTGCTACTACTGCTGCCACTGCTATAGGTGTTATTATCACTAGTGCTCGTATTACTTTCATTTGTAAACTGCCCCGCTTGATCATAAGGTGATAATGTTGCAGCAACACCATTTTGACCACTAGTGGTAGATGTGCCAGTGCTAGGATTATAGACTCTGGACGTAAGTTGCTGTTGTGCCAAGAATGTGATACTTGGTGTTTTTCCGATTTCTGTTGAATATGTCCGTTTTGTAGGTTTGAAGACTTCTTCGACTGTGCGGAAAGTAGTCTTTGTTTCCTTTCCGAAGACATCTGCCTCTAATTCGTCATTTGGAAGATATGAGACCAAACTGAAGAATTCTTCTACAAAGTCATCTAGGTAATCTGGACGTAAAATGTAAATAAGACGTTTTCTCTCATTTAACCTCATTTCGTGCATATAGTAAGAAATGGGTCTTACAAGATTTGCCTTTTCTACTACTTCTCCGCCAGGAAGTGTAAACTCGAAGTTTTCGGGCACTTCCAAGTCTGCAGGTAGAAACACCCTACCATCCTTCTTAACTTCCCTAGTGACCCAGTGTCTTGTTTTACCAATATCGCTAGGAGTGCTAAAATTGTATTTTCTAATGACATACTCGGTTAGCTCGTATTCATTCATTGGCCAATCATTGTATAGATTGGTTATTTCGTTGCATAACAAGATAACCCAGTCATACTTAGTATCGTTGTAAAACTTCTGGGCAAGTTGATCTGGTCTTTCGTTGTTTCTGACATAATACTTCTCAAATCCCAATATAATGTCATCTAACTCACTACGGATCTTGATCCTGCGAAAGATATTCTTTGCATTAATATAAGGAGACGTGCTATCTGCCCGATAACCAGTTTTTCTAATATTAACGTTAGGTAGATAGGAAAAGTAAGTGCTCATGATTCTGTTGCAGTTTCGTCTTCATTGCCTGACCAGTCATCCCAATTCCACTCACCCTCTTCGTTATACTGATACTCAGAGTCGTAGAAGTTTTTGATTGGAAGAGCAGTCTCACTGAATGTAAGTGCTAAATTATAACTCACAGGACCATAATCATAGTCAGAGTAATTATCTGTTTCACCAAAGAATGACTTCAGACTTGCGTAGTTACCGTCAGGAGAATAGTCAATTCCCATGTCTGTCAACACAAGTTTTGTTGGGAAGCGATACAAATCTTGTAATACGCCACCTTTATCGCCAGGTGTCGAAATTCTTTCTGTTGTGCCATCATCACTATATCTAACAATACCTATTTTGAAGTAATCAGGTATAGTCAACCATTTCTTCTTACTGCTGCCAGGCAACATAGCGATACGAAGAGTTTTGATGATCTCACCAATCATTTCTACGTCTTTCGCACTCTTAGGCACTAATTTGAAGTTAAAGTTATGTCTTCTATAATTCATACCCTCAAATGTAGTCTCCTCGTAGGGGTTGAAGACACGTTTTTGGGTTAATGCTGAAATACTGTTAGCAGTAAGACTACTTGATCCACCAGTCATACCAACCAGTTTATTGATGGCATCTGCACCCATCTTAAAACCAAGTTGTGCTTTTGCACCTTCTGCAGCAGTTTTGATCTTATCTTTAAATCCCTCGTCTTGGAAACCCTCTGCACCGATACCAACCATCTGACTACCAACCTGACCTAGTTTGTGGTTGGTGTAGTTAGCACTAAACTGCTCGGAAAGTTTGGGAGGAAGGTATAAATAAATAGAGTGACTTACTGTCGCTGTTGAATCTCCACCTATATTGTTGTATGGGTTACCTTCTTGACTATCAAAGATGTCAAGTTTTAGATAATCAATCACCTGTGTAGGATAGGCGTCATGATGCGATACATCTCCTCTACTCTCAGAGCGAGACGCACCATAAGGTTTTGATCTGGGGAATACTAATAGTCTATTTGCCATGGCATATTCGGGACGATACAGACCATCACAACCGAAAAAATATAAAGGTGATCCTACAAATATTATTTATAGGAGTTTGTGGGAAAGAAAGTTTATGGTCTGGTGTGATAAGAATGAAAATGTGCTCCAATGGGGTAGTGAAGAGATCGTTATACCCTATGTTTCACCTGTAGATCGTCGTGTGCACAGGTATTTTCCTGATTTCTATGTAAAAGCACGCACAAGAAACAATGTAATTAAGAAATACATCGTTGAGGTGAAACCAGAGAAACAATGTATGGTGCCAAAACGACCAAAGAGACAAACAAAGAAATATATCACTGAAGTCAAGACTTACGGTATTAATCAGGCAAAATGGAAAGCAGCGACTGAATACTGTCTTGACCGAAACATGGAATTTATGATACTCACCGAGAAACACCTTAAGGTATGAGTCTATTCAAAGACGTAAAAGATCTAGCAGCAGGGCGAAGTCAGTCAAAGGACTGGTATCGCTCACAGGTTAGATATGGTCTAGAGTCCTTAGGGCGTCCTATACAAGAAGGGGACATACTATTCTATGACTATGTAGCACAGTCAGCACGATTAGACTGGTATGACATGCACCCATTAACACTTGTAACTGACGTAGATAACTTTTTAGGGCAGTTTAGTGGTGGTAATATACACTATTTACGCCCATCTGCTAGACAAATAGTAGGAAAATCGTGGGCAGGAGGTGCAACTACATATCCCTCACGTTGCTATCATAAATACTTTATGTCTAGTGCATCTAATATATACATAGTGCCCCCTACAGCATTTACAGATTATGTCCCACTCCCTCTAGAGCAGTTTCTGTTTACGAGAGCAGGAGTCAAAGTGGAAGTGCCTAGTAGCGTAATCTGGAGCCGAGTCTAATGTATCGCCAACCCAATTCTATCAATAGTATGAGAGAATTGATCGGGTCAGGTAATAAATCACCTGCACGATCTAATCTCTTCCAAGTAGCAATCGATCCACCACCTGTGATGTCATCGATTGGTGGACTGTTTCATTCAAAAGATGTAACAGGTATTGAGTTTCTGGATAAGTTGCTTGGTCTTGTAGGTATTGAAGATCAAACTACAATGAAGAGATACCGTGAGCACGTCGAAATGATGAATTTCTACGCTGACACTGTAAGTATACCTGGCAGACGTATTACTGTTGGCACAGTAAGAGACGTAGGTGCTATGAGAAGATTCGCTACTGATACTACCTTTAGTGAAATGCAAGTATCATTCTTGCTACCTAAAGACATGTATCATAGAGAGTATTTCGAGAGATGGATGAATTATACTGCATCTGACTCAGAAAACAGAGTTGGATTCTACGATCAATATACCAGTAAAGTGCGTATTATTAAGTGGGAGTTAGGATCTAATTATGTTGGAAAACGAAAGCAACGACAAGACAACGGTGAGAATGCGACTGCAAGACAAAGATTTAACGGTGTATCCGCTTGTTGGACAATGTATGGGGCATTCCCATTTGACATGTCTGCGATCACGCTAAATAATGGACCTACAGATCTAATCAAATTAGATATATCTTTCTACTATGAGAGATATCGTATGGACACACCAAACAATGCAAAAATGTTTAAAGGTGCTATTGAAGATGTCGTTATCGACATGGAAAATACACGAGTGCTAGATGCATTGAGTATAGACACAGGTCTCAACAATTTCGTTGGATTTGGTCTCTAAATAAAATTACATATTGGATATATTATGCCATTACCCAAAATTGCATTACCTGAGCATGACCTTGAAATCCCGATCACGGGTAAGAAACTTACTTACCGTCCTTTCCTTGTTAAAGAAGAGAAACTACTCTATCTCGCCATGGAATCGAAGGATGAGAAGGAGATGGTTAAGGCAGTTAAAACTATCATTAAGAACTGCACGTCTCTCTTGGACAAGCAAGTTGAAAAACTCGCGACTTTTGAAATTGAGTATGTTTTCCTCAAAATCAGATCGAAGGCGGTCGGTGAGGTCAGTGAATTCAAGGTAACAATGCCAGATGACGGTGAAACACAGGTAGATGTATCTGTGCCACTGAATGAGGTTGAATTACAAGTGCCTGATGGTCATGACCCTAAAATCATGTTTACTGATGATGTTGGAGTTGTTATGAAGTATCCTTCACTTGATATCTTCGTCCAACAGAATATGACAGAAGGTGAGCAAACCATTGATGATGTCTTCCAACTTGCAGCAAGTTGTATTGGACAAGCATTTGATGGTGATGAGGTTTATGATAGTTTCACTAAGAAAGAAGCAGTTGATTTTCTAGAAAGTCTAAATTCAGACCAATTTGCGAAGATCCAAGAATTCTTTGAAACTATTCCAAAACTCAGTTATACCATGAGCGTGCGGAATCCTAAGACCAAAAAAGATAATGACATCACATTTGAGGGATTAGCGGCTTTTTTCGCATAAGTCTGTTGCATGACAGTCTTGAAAACTTATACAAGACTAA
>Ga0066840_10000034_pt1 | contig 19731 bp, 17 predicted proteins | sample ETNtaG_32_FD_67281 | JGI IMG/M metagenome (GOLD analysis project Ga0066840, IMG submission 67281) | Marine microbial and viral communities from oxygen minimum zone, Eastern Pacific Ocean - ETNP201302PF84A | ecosystem: Environmental > Aquatic > Marine > Oceanic | place: Pacific Ocean: Eastern... | reverse complement strand
CCATGGGCACAAGTTTGGACACATGCCTTCCAAGGACCAGGTGGATGGTATATTGAGAATAGTCTAACGACTTTAGGCAAAAAGGATCCTGTTTCTGACTTGAACAGGGAACTCTGGAATTCTGGTGGCGAAGGTTCTCCACAGAGAGCACAAGCACGTAACCAGAAACGTAAGTTAAACTATTACAGCAACATCTATGTTGTGAAGGATAGTGCAAATCCTGAGAATGAAGGCAAAGTATTCCTTTACCGTTATGGTAAGAAGATCTTTGATAAGATCATGGAATCGATGCAACCTGCATTTGAGGATGAGACACCAGTAAACCCATTCGATCTATGGAAGGGTGCTGATTTCAAACTCAAGATCACCAAAGTTGCAGGTTTTTGGAACTACGATAAGTCTGAGTTCGATGCTCCCTCTGTACTTGGAGACCTTAACGATAAGGAACTCGAAGGCATTTGGAAGCAAGAGCATAGTCTATCTGCATACACTGCTGAAGATCAGTTTAAGTCTTATGAAGAACTTAAAGAACGTCTTGATAGAACTCTTAAAGCATCTTACCGCCCTGATCCAGAGGTGGAAGATGAAGAGGTTACTCCAGAACCAGTGGTCAGTAGAACTCCTGCCCCATCCTCAAACGGGGAAGATGATACCTTATCTTACTTTGCTAAACTAGCAAACGAAGACTAAAAAAATAAGACCCCTTCGGGGGTCTTTTTTTATGCCATATTAATTTCTGATGGGGTCAAACCAATCTCCAGATGACCCTTATATCCTGTTCGGACATAGTACGCTTCAACAAAGTCCTCTATAAATTCTGGTTTAATTACGTTTATACGCTCCTTCTCTGCATTCTTCTCCTCTTCAAACTGGAAGAATGATCTTGCTGCTACTGGATTCACCGTAACGTTGTTAGATCCATCGTAGTATGTAACTTGGAATGTAGATGGTACTACCTTACCTGCAGGTACGATGATATTATCACCTTTCTTTACCTCAGTGGTGATGTAGTCCTTAGTTGTCTCTGGGTTATCATACTTTGCATTACAATATTCTTGTAACTGCTGTGATGAACGTGGCCATTGCTCATGGAAGTTAGTAATATCATTGATCACTAGGACAGTCCAGTTATAGAATGGATTGTTATATTCTTTCAATGCAATATCTTCTGGTTTTTCACCATTCTGAACGGTGTACTCATCAAATACAACAACTGAATTCTTATACTCACGTAGGATCTCAGCACGTCTCCATATATTTTTAGTCACTAAGAACTTTGGATCAACTGATGATGGTCCGAAGTTGTATAGTAAATCTGGTAGGTTCCTTAATAACATTAGTATCCGATCTCTGGGTGATTTGCCATGTTAGATGATCTAACGAATCCTTTGTCAACTTGATTGTTAACTCTGGTTCTTGCTCCTTCCATATCCATTCTTGTAAGAGCAGTTGTCTCGTCAAACTTGAGTTCAACAGTAACAAGTGGAATGCTTCCATCGAACAGTGTATTGATTGCACTTAGTGGTGTGGTGTTTACATTCAAACCAGTGAGTGCACAAAGCTTTGTCTTAGGCATCATAGGATGCTGTATTGGTTCGTCAGCAAGTACAAGACTTTTACGTCCGTCATTATCTTCTTCCTCAACAACCTTAACGAACATAGGTTGCAATACAAATACATCAGGGAAGGTCAACATGACAGATGATCCCTTAGCATTCTTTGAGCCAGGATGCATACCACGCTTGAACCATTCGATGATAGTTTGAATCTCTTCTGATTCTTTAGAGTTACGTGCAGCGAATGAGAAACTTAGAGTGAAGTCTCTGAAGTTCATTCTCTGGAACATTTGTATAGCATTTTCATTTGGTGCCATACCACCAAGACCAACGATATTGGTCATGTTCATTTCCCCGTTGACTCCGAACGGGTTGGTAGTCATCTGTGCACCTTGAGCCATGTTCTTTGCATAGTCATCAACGCCAGGCATGCCAGGTATATTACCTACGACACCTGAAGCCTCTTGAAGTTTACCCAAAGTACTTGTCAATAATGCACCACCACCTGCACCTGCTAATCCTAGTGCAGCAAACTTAGAAGCATTGTCTGCCATGAGTGCCATGGTACCCATCTTAAATGTATTACCCCAGTCTGCTGAATATCTGTATTGGAATTCTTCTGGCAAAGCTACGTTCAGTTCTGATGCTGCTAATCCTTTGCGTCTGTTATTTAATAGTTCGTCCTTCTCATTCTTTAACGCATTCCATGTGGTAGTTGTACCATTAGGTAGGGTGATTTCTTTGTCACCGCCAGGTACCTCAGTCTTGGGTTTACCTGTACCTGCCCATCCTAAGAAATCCCATGCTCTTCTTGTAGTACTTACACCATCCTCTGCAATATCATCTGCTATCACATTCATTCTATGATCTGCATCACCACCATCAACTCCTCCATACACACCAGACATAGCACCAGTCACACCATTGACTAGTGTTGACATTGCACCACTTCTTGCAAATGAACCCAATGCATCGTTCTGGTTAGCTGCAACTTTCGCTAGACCTTCTTGGTATTCATATCTCATTATCTTCATAAAAGAAGCATAAGGTACTTGATCAATACCTATCGGGTATGACAGAACCTTTTGTGCTTCTTCTAGTGTCTCTTGTGACATTACCTATTGCGATGAAATTTTTCTAAGGGAAACTGACTCAATTTAGGTACATCTAATTCATCTACCTCAAAGAAGATGCTGTCAGCATTCTTCGGAATATAATAACGTAAAGTTGATTCAGGAAATCTGTTGTTATTTATAGCAGATAATCTACCTTTTGATGATAGGTGATGTAGGTTAGATGCTAACATGTTACCGTTCTTGAATTCCATCACCTGTACGAACGGATATTGATCCCATGTTTTTAACTGATCTTTAAATTTAGGATCGTATTCAAAGATGTACCATTTACCTGATACTGGTTGGTCTGTAGCGTTATCGAACAATGCATTGAAGATCTCATTCCTCATTGTTGATATAGATAATTTCTTTCCTTTTATCTCTTCAAAATACTCACTTAATTTCGAGTTCGCGTTCTGTGATGAGCTTGAACTTCCACTTTCTGTCGTCGCAGTATTCGATTGCTGCTTCCCATTTTGCTGCGTTTGTTGCATATGTCATTACCTCCGAAAGATACGCTTTGGTTTTGACACGTCGAGGTTTAGGGCATTTGGTTTGTTTGAGTGGTTTTACCTCAACGAGATATGATTGTACTTTACCGTTTGCTTCCTTGACCTTCATGTAGAAGTCTGGGAAGTATCGTCGCCACTTCTTTGCGACTGGATCCTTGTATGGTATTATATGTTCTTCACTAGACCATTCAATGACATTACGATTCTTATCGCAGTAGTCCATGAACTTCTTTTCCCACAAAGAACGGTATATGACCCCTGTAGGATCTCCCTTATACTTGCGGTAATTTCTTACTTTGTATTTTCCTTTGTATGCCATGATAAATAAAGATGGTCACACCATATACTATATTTATGGCAATAAAGGGATTAAGCATAGAACAGTTCAAACGGAACGTCATCGCACGGTCTGGTGGTATCTCTGCGTCTAACCTATATCAGTTCTCGATTCAAAGTCCTGAACTGCCTGGTGAAGCAGGTTATTCCCTTGATAAGCATTTCAAACGGAACTTAGAAAATGCTACTGGTCTTACTAAAGGTGAAACTATCAACTACCAGTTGAATATGTTATGTAATGAGATACAGGTGCCTGGTGTTACCATGTCAGCTTCTGATATTAAAATGCCCCAGAAAGGTATGATTCAGAAATTGGCAAATGCTAAAGTGTACAATGAGTTAGACGTTAGTTTCTATTGTGATGCAGATTCCATACCCTTTAAATTCTTTAGGTGTTGGCAAGACTACATCATTGGAGCAGTAGACAAGCCAAGGGAGATGTATAGTGCTGACCATACCTTGTCTAAATATCGTCACAAAGCATATGCACAAAGGTATTATGATCACTATACCTGTGACATCGCTATAGCAAAACTAGAGAAGTACGGGGTTAAACCTCCAGAGGAGTCTGAAGAACCAGATGAGTATAAACTATCTTTCATATCTAAGTTAGTTAAAGCATATCCATACACCGTATCATCTATACCATACTCTGCAGGTCCTGCACAACTTGTAAAAGTTACTGTTGGATTCTACTACGAGTATAGTCATTTAATTACTTGAAATTATGCCATTACCTGAAATTGTTACGCCAACGTATACGTTGACGGTGCCTTCTACTAAAAAGAAACTTAAGTATAGACCTTTCCTTGTTAAAGAACAAAAGACTTTAATCATTGCATTAGAAGCAAAAGATTCTGAACAGACGTTAGAAGCAATAAAAACTGTACTGAATAACTGCATCATCACCAAGAACGTTGTTCTTGATGACATGGCTCTGTTTGATATAGAATATATCTTCTTACAGGTGCGTGCTAGGTCTATCAGTGAAGAGATTGAAATGAAAGTCGTCTGCCCTGATGATGGAGAGACAGAGATCAACGTGTCATTCTTAGTTGATGATGTCAAGGTACATTTTCCAAAAGGGCATAAGAATGTATTTAAGATTAGTGACGACATCACTGTGGAAATGAAGTATCCAGACATGGAATACTTTGCTGCTATTACATTCTCACAAGAGAAGGTAGATCCATATGAGTTAGTGGGTAAATGTATTAAGAGAGTATATGTGGGTGAAGATGCAACAGGATCATTTACAACAGCAGAAGCTAGAGATTGGGTAGAGACTCTAACCAATGCACAGTTTGGAATGATTCAAGATTTCTTCAACACTATGCCTACACTTCGTCATGTACTTAAGTTCAAGAACCCTAAGACACAGGTAGAAAATGAGGTGGTAATCGAAGGTCTTGCTGATTTTTTCGCATAGCCCTCTTCCATGAGGGCATGATGAACTTCTACCAGACGAATTTTTCGTTAGTTCAACACCATAAATATAGCTTGACTGATATTGAAAACATGATTCCGTGGGAACGGGATGTGTATGTGAACCTCCTATCTTCTCACCTACAGAAGGAACGAGAAAGAATAGACGAACAACGTAGACGACGCTAATGGCACAAGCAACCATAGAAGACTTGGCAGATCAGCTCAATGAAGTGAGTGATAGATTTATTGCGTCTTTTCAACAAACTATGGAGGCTGAGGATGAGATAACCACGTTCCTCAGAGGTAGACAGAGATGGTATGTTGGTACACAACAAAATCAAACTGGTTCTCCTGCACAAACACTAGCACAACCTGAGCAACTAGCACAAGCAGCTGAACCAACGAGAAGAAGAAAGAAGAAATGCCCCAAACCTAAAAATGTAAAAACCACCGTCAGATCTAAAGTCGATATGGGCAAACTTGCCAAGGTGGGAGCCATTGCTACTGGAGTTGCTTTAATTGTAGGTGGAATAGCACTTGCACTAGCAGATGGTCCTCAACCTGGTCCTGCCGATGCAGCAGCTTTACCTATTATAATACAAGGTGTTAATAAAATTGTACCCTTTGTAAGGACAGTAGCACCTGTTCTTTTAGCGAAAGGTGGACTAGTTACTAAACCAACTAGAGCACTCATAGGTGAAGCAGGTCCAGAAATAGTCGTTCCGATTCATAAATTAGGTGACGCTATTCGGGATGTATACAAGCAAGGATCAAAGGCATTGTTGGAAGCAACAGCTGGATTCTTGAGTTCGCAACCAAACAACCCATCCAAAGGGAAGTTGATGGGAGAACTTAATAAGTTAAAGATTGCTTTTGGGTTAGGTGCACTTAAGATTAAAGGTGGGAAGTTTGGACTACGAGCACCGATAAAGTGGTGGAACAAAGGTCGTAACGAACGTGTAGCTGACGAAGATAATGCATCATGGAAGGAACTTCTTGAAGATGACATGGCTCAGAGAGGTCAGAGCGATGAATCATTTGCAAAAGGTGAAGCACCTCCATTATTAGGTAGACCAGATCAAGCATTTAATCCATTCCGACCTGCAGAGAAGGGAGGACCAGGATCAGGTCCTACACCTGCAGTACGTCAAGCATTTGAAAGACCAGTCAAAGGACTGATGAATCTCGGTCAAAAAGGTATTGGTGCAGTCACAGGTGCTTTCCAAGGTGGCGGTGGTGCATTAGCAACGAAAGATGCACATAAGAAGAAACCTATACCCGTACCATTCCATACTGGTAGGGACATGTTTGGACAAAATATATTTTTAAATCCTCCTACTGAAGGAGCATGGATGAAAGCACTTCGGGCGGCCGCGGCTGATGGCGTTGACTTACCTAGTGCAGTCACAAGTGCATATAGAGATGCAGGTGAACAACAGACACTTATAGACAATGAGGATGATCCTGCAGTCATTAATGCAGCACCACAAGGTGCATCACCTCATCAACAAGGTTGGGCTGTTGATATAGATGCTGGGTCAGCTGCTAACAAATGGATGAGAGAGAACGGTAATAAGTTTGGTTGGAAGTGGGAAGGTAGAGAAGATCCTGTTCACTTCACATTTGATAATGGTGAGGACAGAGGAAAATATTTGGAACTTGAACATAGTGCATGGAAACCAGAGAACAGAGGACGTGGTGCATCTAGTATGGGTGGACAAGTATTGAATATTGTAGGTGATTTGATTAAAAAGAAATTGGGTAAGACTACTGGTAGAGGATATGTTGGTGATCCAGAAAATCCAGAACTACCTGACATCAATCCTCCAGAACAAGATGCAGGCACAACTGCAATGAATGAAACACCAGTCACTACAACAACTAAAAATGGCATTAAGATAGGTGCTGTTGGTGTACCTGTTGTGATACCTGGCGTGACAAAGGTGATGATGCCCCCTCCACGAGTTGAGAAACTAGATCCAGATGTGGTACGTCATATTGTGGTTGATCAATTCAACAAGGCTACAAGACTAGAGGTGGCATATGTATAGAGATAAACTGCTAACGACCTTTAGGAATGTAAACGCTAAGTTTGATGGTTTAGCTGAGTTACTTGAAAACCGTGAGGTACTTCTTAAGATGCTCATGCGTAAAGAACTGCGTGAGGACTTCTTACTATCAGAAAGATTACAGTCATTAGATGAGGTAGGTGGATATAATGTAAAAGCAATGAATCGTAACGTGGATCTTAGTCCCGTTAACGAAATGATGCCCCCGTTAGACATCAAGACACAGGATGATGAAGGTGAAGTACCATTTAAAGATGGTGGTGCTGTTGGTATCAATCCTATCATTGATATTAGTGCAGAGAGTTTAGGTACTGAAGCATCACCACCTGGTGAATCATATCAATCATTGGAAGATAGTGGTGCCATCGTACCAATAGAACAGTCAGCAAAGGCAATAGTTGAAGACTTTGAAATAGATAAGAAATTTAAGAAAGCATTTGAAACTGCAATGATGTTGCCATCTAAGGCAGCTGCTGCAAGTTTGATGGATACGATGTCTAAGACTCCATCAAAGGGTGATGGTACTACTATAATCAAGAAAAATCTATCTGTAATGCAGTCAGCATTCAAACTTCCTACACCTGAACCAACGGAAGATGAACAAGACGATGATCCGTTCCCAAGAGATCAGGCAGAGGAGATTGCTAAAGCACGTGAAAAGCATGAAGAAGAAAAGGAAGATCCATACGAAGCAAACAAAGGTAAGGGTTTATTAGAGTTAGGTCTTACATGGTTGATGGGTAAGGCACAAGCTAACGAAGCAAACGCAAAAGCACAAGGTCAAATTATCCCATCAGTTGCTACGGGTGATCCATTAGTACCAGATTTTTATAGTGCACCAGGTTACATGCCAGGTTATGTTGGTGACGGTGAAGAGAAGAAAGGATTCTGGGGTAGACTAAAGAGTGCAGGTAAGAAAGCATTTGACATGACACCTATGGGTATGGGTGTAAAGATGTTTGGTGCTGCTAAAGATAAGATGAAGAACATCACAGAGAATCCTAAGGTCAAAGGTTTCTTAGGTGGTGTTGGTAACTTTGCCAAGAAAGCATTTAAGTATACACCTCTTGGTATGGCAGCAGGTGGTATAGGTAGTCTTATTAATAATATTAGAGGCGGTGATCAAACTAACCTAAATGAATTAACTGAGAATGTCTTATCAGAAAGCGATGCAAGACAACAAGAGATAATTGACAATGCTCGTAATCAGGTAGGGGAGAAACCACAGATGCCTATGACAGGATCACCAAATGCACCTGGCGGTGGCAGTATGGATCAGGGTAGCGATGAAGCTATACCTAAAATCAAGTATAGTCCATACTTCGATGAATACACAGTAACGAGTCAATTCTGATGCAAGCACAAACCAAATCAAACTTCGTCCTAAGACACTTCGTTATTTCATCGAGTAGATCTGGCGAACCCGTACCACTCACACCAAACCATGTATTGTATCTACGATATGTGGAAGACATTCGTAGTGCATCTATTAGACTAGAAGCACAAGTAACGGACAGTGAAACTGGAATCATATCATCACTACAAGGTATGGAACCAGTGTTTATTGGATGGGAAGACACAGAGGAACCTAGCACTAATTTTTATCAGATCAATGGTGTCGTATATGATATACAAGATAGAACCAGTAAAGATGGTAAAGCAAAAGCAACCTTATTAATATGTACATATGATTTGGTCAACAATGCTGCTACTAAACTATCAAGGAGATTTGGTAAAGGTGGTGGTCGTAAGATTCATGACATCGTAAAGAAAGAAATCTTACAGGATATACTGCATACAACATACGATATTAGAGTAGAGAAAACGCAAAATAAATTTTCATATATTTCACCGTACTGGAGTCCATTCACCATGATTAAATGGTTGTGTGCCAAGTCCATACCAGAGAAAAAGAAAGGTGGTAATGCTGCGTCAGCAGGTTATTGTTTCTTCCAGAACAAGAGAGGTTATAACTTCTTGTCATTTGATTCATTCACCCGTGAGGTTCCCATCAAGAAGATTGTTATAGGACATGAACCAGAGGATAATGAAGATCCAGAAGCAGATAAGGACATCATACCAGTGAACAGGATGCAAGTAACATCTAGTTTTGATGTATTGAAAGGTCTTAACGTAGGATCATTCAATAGTATGGTCATGACTCTAGATGTCAAGGACATGAACTACGTAGAGCATCCCTTTAACATATCTAAATATTATCAGGATGTACCCCTAATGAACGCTAGTTTCTCTGCACCAGATTATTACAAGAAATTTGACAGAGACAACGCACACACACGTATTATGTCTAAGATTATGGATACCGCACTCTTCACAGAAGGTACGATGACTAAGGGAATGACAAGGCAGTTATCGCAATCATCACTTAGAGAAAAATTATTTTACGCAAAATCAGTAGAAGTAGAATATATTGGAACCAATGAACTGACAGTCGGTGACGTAGTAGAACTGATTGCATTCAAAGGCAAGGACAGAGACACAGACTATGAGAATAGTGGTAACTATGTCATTGGTAGAGTCGAGAAACAATTCCTATCAGCAAACGATCAGATGAGTACTAAACTTGTATTATATACTGACAGTCCTGGTGCACCACCTGCTATGAATCCTGATGCATTGGAGGGAGGAACATGAGCGAACCTACCGCAGATTTTATTGGTAAGGATGGTTTCAACTGGTTCGTTGGACAGGTTGAGAACGATGGTAGTGGTCATTTCTTATCTGACCTTGCTAAGAATGTTGCTGGCAGTGCAGTCAACGTTGCAACCAGAGCCAATCCCTTACTAGCACTACTAGCAGGTAAAACAAACTTTGACTGGGACTGGACAAACAAGGTCAAGGTTAGAATCATGGGCTATCATAGTCCAAGTAAGGCAGAACTACCTACCGAAGAACTACCATGGGCGTTAGTTATGATGCCCGTAACTCATCCACAGAGATCAGGTATTGGTTCACTTCATCAATTACAGATCAACAGTTGGGTAATTGGTTTCTTTATGGATGGTGGCAATGCACAAGTACCCATAGTCATAGGTGCACTTGGAGATGAGAACCCACAGTCAGGTTATGGTTCGTTAGGTGGTACACAAACAGGTTTCGATCAATTATCTGCACCTACCTATGATGAGAAGGTACATGGTGGTCAAGGTAGTGGTGTTGGTGGTACTGGTAGTACAGTCGAGGATAATGAAGAAACAGGACAAGAAGAAGAACCAAAGAATAACGAAGGTATACCAGAAGAGGAAGGTAAAGACGATACTAAGAACCCTCGTGGTCCTGCAGAACCACAGACACAAGCACAGATTGCAGCAGAGGAAAAGAAATGTGTCACTGTACAGATAGGTAATGGTAAGTGTGGTAGTGAGACTGCACCTAAACTAGAAGCACCCATGGCAGAGTTCATGAAGTTTGCTCGTGGTATAGAACAGAATGAAATAGGTGACTTTATTGATTCAAAAACAGGTGTTGTTGTTGATCTTGAGAAGAAGATTGATAGCACAGCGAACAGGATACAGTCAAAACTTAACGGGTTACTAGGTAACATCAAGGGTGTTGTCATGGAAGATGTCAACAAGATGATACAGGATCAACTTGATGAAATTAATAAACCTGACCCAGAGTTAGATAATAAGGTCAAGGACGAACTTAAGAATGTTGGAGATCTTGTATCATGTCTCTTCAAGGACATGGTTGAAGATTTGAAGGACTTCATCAAAGGTATGCTCAATGATCTATTAGAGAACGTACTTGATACTGCATTATGTCTTGTTGAGAACATGATTGGTGACATCATGGGTAAGGTCATGGAGAAAGTAGAAAATGCATTGAGTATGCTGAAGGGAGTAACAGCATCCATCAAGGGTGCTAAGGATAAGATTCAAAGTATATTGAGTAAAGTTCTTGAGTTCATAGATCTATTCTGTGATGGTGCAGTATCATGTGCTATCGGTGCAACAGTATATGAGACATGCCATGGTCCTAAAGCAAAGGGTAATGATAAAAAAAGTAAAGAGGTCGATCAGTATCCAGTTAAACCACCTGCAGGTGGTGAGGTCATTGGTGATGGTAAACCTATCAATGGTTTCGTACCGTTCATGAAGGATGGTAAGAAAAAAGTATTTGATACTAAGAGTGGTGCTCTTGTTGATCTGGACAGTGCTGCAGGTGAAGCAACTGGTATAACTGAAAAGAATTTTGATACACGAGGACCGCTAGAGAAGTTTGAGAGCTTGAATTTTTATGATAGTAATGGTAATATACAGTCATCAGCAGTCAACTGTAATAATAGTATCCTGAATAAGAAACCATGTTTCCCTGAATTGGTATGGGATAACCTACAGTCAACTACACCAGTCAGAGCACTACCTATCATTGATGATATAGGTGCTATAGTTGGTGTATGGATGAGAAATAAAGGAACGAATGTAAACTTGGAAGCACAAGTCAGAGCACAATTCACATGTAATGAACCTGAGGGTGGTGGTGCAAAACTTAAACCTAACATCAAAGATGGTAAGGTTGAATCTATTACAGTCGAGAAGTCTGGTATTGGATATGGATTCGATCCTGCGGACACATTCTGCCCTAAGGAACAGTATGTTGCATTGATACCTAAGCAAGGTCTTGTCAATCATTTGAATGATGGTGACATCTTGATGTTGGTAGCAGATGCAGATGGTGTTGAAGACCAGACTAATCCAGATATACTACAGGTAATTAACATTGACTATGATCCTGGCCACATACAGATTGCTACCATAGATCCTAAGGACAATGATAAGTTTGAAATTGGTATGGTTGTTAAGACTAAGAGTTTACACCAGTTTACTATCAACTTCCAGTCTAAGTATCCAGAACTGGTTGTACCAGGTCAGGCAAAGGCAGTCTATGCTAATTGTGGTGACTTGATACCTAAGATTGATAATGTTCAGACAATTAATGTAGGTAATAAGTATGTGAATCCTGTTATTACAATAGGTAATGGTGAGAAGGAGCAGCAGATTGGTACATACTCTACCGATGACCAAGGTAGATTGGTAGAACCTACTATCACTACTCAAATTCTTGGGTTTGTTAAACCTAAGGTCAGAGACTTGGGTACATCAACCATACCTGCCACAGGTAGTGGTGGTCTACTATCACCAATATACAGCTTCAGTGGTCCTAGACAGATCAATGAAACTGGTATACTACAACTACAAACGTACATAGATTGTGTAGGACATCCAATGATAGAGTCAACTGACGAACCTGTAACGCAAACTCCGAATGTTGCTACCACACCTGTAAATACAGATGATGCAGCATTTACACAAACATCTGAAGAACTACCTACATCAACACCAGTGAACACACCTACAGACACTACACAACAGAATACAACACAACAGAATAACAATACACAACAGAACCAAGGAGGCTACGGATACTAATGGCTGTTAATTTATTCTCAGGTGGTTCTATAATCAACAACCTCCTACCAAAGATCAAGATCAGATATCCATTCAACTTTGTGGAGATCAGTTCTGCAGGTCATGTGTTGGAAAGAAACAATACCAAGGAAGGTGAGAGGTTCCGTCTGATTCATGCATTGGGTAACACCATTGATATGGATGAAAAACAGAACACAAACATCACTTCTTACAATGATTTGATCGTTTTAGCTGACCATAATGTTGTAATTCGTTGCGGTGAAGATCCTGAAACAGATAAATTATGTTTACAGGTGATAGGTGACGTTAATTTGTATGTCGAAGGTGACATGCATACTGAAGTCGAAGGCAATCGCTATGATATGGTGAATGGCAACTGGCAACAAGAGTGCAAAGGTGTCTACAGTTTGATTGCTGATGAGAACATGGCTATTATCAGTAAGAATCAGATGCAATTGAAATCTAATTCTTATCTTAATAGGACAACCTTCCTAGTTAATGACTTGAGCGAAGGTGGCTCTATCAAAGAGTTTGTCAAAGGTAATTATGAAATTAAAGTCCTGAAGGAAACAGCAACGTTCTCCGTTCGTAGTGAGGGAGACGTACGTACTGAAGCACTTAAGTGCAGGTATGAAAAGACTGATGGTAATGTAATCCAACAAGTTGGAGGTAAGATTAAGACTACCATAGATGGTGGTTCTATATCTTGTGTTAGTGGTGGTGCATTCGATGGAATGGCATCAGCTCCTTCAAGCAATAGTTATGATATCACTGTCTCTGGTGTGATGAAAACAGCAACCAGTGGCAACTATGTAGTAGAAGCAGGTGGCAACATAGACATGGATGCTTCCGCAATATACTTGAATTGATTGTTCTATTCAAAAAACAAATGACTTTCCACATGTCAGTAACTAAGCAAGAAGCAATGTTCCTAAAGAGTATTCTTGCTGACCATTTAGACGATTACGTCGAAGAGATTGTACGAAGAGACACGGATAATAGCAAATGCATTGACACGCTGCAGTCCACACGTGCTGCAGGTCTTAGCCTGTTGGAGAAGGCAGGTGAGATCAACCGACGTGCCAGTCGAAAAAGTGAACAACCATACTTTACAAACTTAAAATGATGTGTTAGGATGGATATGTACTATTCCTCTCTTTTCATGATCGAAGATAACGAATACCTTGATAAGGTATCAGTTGACATACCACGTAGAAGGTTTACACTACTAAGTAGTGAAGGATCTGCCAAGGTCATAGATTGTGACAGTGGCGATGAATTCATGAGGATACTCGACTTCGTTCGAGACACCTGTACTGTAAATGATGTGGTTTACGTTTAATGTCTTACAACTCAACTTACTCAGAAATTAAGCAGATTCTTAAGGACAGCAAGAGGATCTCTAAAGTTACCATGCTCAAGGTTGCTAAGTTAGCAATCGTTGAGACCTTAGGTGACACTCAAGAACTTGAATCAGAAGTTACTTGGGATAGTAAACTTGCTGATGACCTGATGCTAGACAGTTTGGCAATGGTCGAACTTGTCATGTTCTTAGAAGAGTGTTTCAATATTGAAATACCTGATGAGGAAGCAGGTGAAATTGTTACTGTCGGTGATGCCATCGAAGTAATTAAGAAATGCAAAGCAAGCAAGGGCAAAAGGAAAAAGATCAACGTGGCTAAGTACAAGAGCAAACCAACTGCTGTACCAAACCCTGATAGTCCTTTTATGACTAAGAAACCTTTATCTAATTTGCCATCAAATGACAAGATAGCAGAAGCATTAGATGAAGCACTTGAAGAAGACGAACTTTCTTAAATATCCTACATTTAAAGAACTACAGAAAATAGTAACTGCAAAAGATTTCCCATGGTATTATAGTCAATCCAATGGGGAACCTGAGCAGTACAATAATCTATTATACTATGACCATGAGTTCTCGAAAGATGTAACACCTAAACTGAAACGTATATTGGGAACGATATGTATTCAGTTAGGTGCTATTGCTGTGCTTAGAATTAATGTCAATTCAACTCCTAGGAATGCACCAGAGCAGACTTGGCATACTGATTGGGTTCTATCCACACCAAGCAAGACTTGTGTGTTCTATCTTAATGACAATGATGGTTACACTGAGTTCAAGGATTCAAAGGTAAATAGTGTGGCAAACACTGCTGTAGTATTTGACACCAACATAGAACACAGGGGTGTACCTCCCACAAATGTGGACAGACGCTTGGTTCTTAACATTAATTATTTTGAGGAATGAAAAAGGTATACTGGAACTATTGGTTTGGAGATGATCACGAGGCAAAACTGCCTGATGAGTTCATGATAACTCCAAAAAAATTTCGGGCAGGTTATGACCCAGAGTACGATCACTCAAAATGTCCTGCATGGAAGGAATATACAGAAAATATGTGGGTGGTGAAACAACCATTCGACTTAGGTATGAAGGTTGATACAAAAGCGAAGAGAATCAACACAGACTTAACACAGAAAGCATATGATGATTACTTTCATGTTGGTGAGAGGTGGTTAGAAGGAGAGTATCCAGAGATTCAATTCAAGTTGAACTATGTGTTTTGGACAAACGAGAAAGATGTATGGGTGGAACAGATCCCACATCCTTTATTGTCTAGACAGGGATTTGAGGTAGTGCCTGGCACATTTCCTATATCATATTGGCACAGACCAGTGGTGGTTGGTCTAAAAATATTAGACACTGATGTCAACCTTCGATTGAGGAGAGGGACACCATTATACTATTTAAAATTAAGAGGTGGTAATTTCATGTTGGAGCAAAAAGAGATACCAGAGGACTGGCATAAATTAAACAAAGAGACCGCAGTACTGAAACACTTTGCACCATTCAAGGCATGGGAGGTAATCAGGTCACGAGTGAGAGAAGGGAAATGCCCGATCAAATGGAAATAGATAAATTCTGTGAATGGTTTGAAGGTGAGTTTGACAACTGGACACAGGCAGCATCAAATCCAACAGAGTGGGCACACATATATGTGAAGCATGAAAGAATAGAAGATCGTAAGTTTCTAACTACATCAAGATATAACTATTCTCCACACAAACCATACAGAGAACAGATAGTAGAAGTCACAGAACCAACAGTTCTTGGTGCACAGGTGTCTATTATAATAGTAAAGAATCCTGCATGTGATATGATCTTCTCATACATCGAGGAAGAGGACTATTTTTTAGGTAATTCATGTGAAGGATGTACATGGAAAGGCAATCCATTAGAATCTAAAGCGAAATTATATAAGGATTGGTACCATACATGGGATAAAGGGTACTGGCATGGTAGTGAAGGTTTCTTTCACTTCAAAAAGAATGTATAAATATACTTGAACGTTTTATTGTGGGATAAGTGTGGCAACACGTAAGATATCTGACCTTACATTATTAAACTCTGGAGACGTATCATCATCTGATACTCTTTTATTACTTGATAACTCAGACCCAACCGATCAGAATAAAAGATCTGCAGTAGGAAGTATATTCCGTGCAGTACCGTCTGGTACGTATGATGTGCCTGGTGTACAATTTGAGTTAAAAACAAAAACAGGTCTATTCTCTGAAGAACAGGGACAAATAGGTCTAGCAATGGGTAATGCTAGATTGAACCTACAGAAGGTAGGAAGTACTCTTAATATACAAGCAAAGGATCAATCCGACACGAACTTGGATTTTACCATATCTGCACAAGGTACAGGTAAGATACGTCTAGGTTCTATCTTGGCGATTACTGATACTCTATTCATAATACCTAACTCTTCAGACAATACTAAGGTTGCTCGATTCAGTACTGCTGACATACCTACAGGTGTTCAGCATACCTATATCTTACCTTCCAATGGTGCAGTTGCTGCTGCAGATACTATAGTCACTTTAGGTGCATCACAAACCTTAAACAATAAAACACTTAATAATGCTACGTTCAGTGGTACACTATCAGTAGAGACCATTCAAGTTAATGGTAACACTACACTTGGTGATGCTGCTTCAGATAGTCTTACAATAAATGCTGCAAGTACATTTAGTGCTTCCAGTACGTTTGCTAATACTCTTATTGCACAGCAAGGTATGACAGTTACTGGTGACATAGATGTTACTGGTAAAGTTGTCGCATCAAATGGTTTTGAACCTGCTGCTGCTCTTGGTACTGGTGTAGGAACCTCTGCTAAGCCATTTAATAGGGCATATGTAGGTCTCTTAGATATTGGTAGTACATGGGGTGATAGTATCGTTCATACTGGTGGTACTTTAGATTATCCTGATTTCATTCTTAAGTCTGATGCTGGTGAGGTACAATTAAATCGCCAAGGTTCAACTATTCTAACAACATCCGCAACTGGAATAAACATAGGAGGAGCAATTGATGCGGTCACATCCATCACTGGTAGTGGTGACATTACTATCGCTACAGATAAGTTTACTCTGGCTTCTGCTAGTGGTAACGCTGTATTCGGGGGTAATCTCACAGCAAACGGTACAGGCAATTTTCAATTAGGATCAACGTCTGCTGCTAAACTTGGTGTAGGTAGAGCACCAACTACATACAACCTTGAAGTTGAAGGATCTATATATTCTACAGGTTCCAGTATCATAGCAGGTAGTGGATCCGCAGGTAAATTCATCCTACAGAAAGCTGTAGTCGGTATAGGTTTACACTTTACTGACAATACAGGCACCGACCAAATGGTGCTAGATACTAATGGTAATCTAGGTATTGCCAAGTCTCCCTCAAAGAAACTAGATGTATCTGGTGATTCAAACATTGACGGTGATCTATCAGTCACTACTACCAACCCTGTTGCAGGCACAGGTGGTAAGATAACCGCCAGAGAAATCCTACTTATTGATGCTCAAACTGGTGCAACATCAACATTAACTGCAAATACATCTGGGGGTACTTCCAGAGGTAAAGTCTACTTCCATTCCTTTAATTAACCATGGCTACTAAGCAAAATGGTGTTCTTGGTTCATTCACCCCAACAGTAACACCTTACACAAACGATACAAGAGCTTCAAACTCACTTACTGTTGCTCCACAAGAATTTCCATTCTACACCTGTCCTGGTGCAACAATGGTTAGTGCAAAGTTATTAATATCAAACAATACTGGTGGTGCTGCCACAGTTGACGTAGGTATAACAGAACAAACAGATGTAATACAATTAGATGCACCTGCATCACAACCAGGTGCACCAGCAAACTATCTTGGGTTCTCATTCCCCAACGGACAGTTCACGACATCAATATACGTTGATGTTGGTGGTGTAACTGGTACGTTCACAGCAGGTGAACCATTAACATGGACAAATCCTGCCATGTCTCCAACATCACAGACTGCAACTGTACAGTATTGGGATGCAAGTAACAATAGATTATGGGTGAGAGGATTAGCAAATGCTAATGCTTTATATCCTGCAACTGGAGACATCCAATATACTGGTACAAACTCTGGTGCAACTGCTTCCAGTGGTGCATCATTCGCAGGTACTGGTACAACTAGAGGTAATTCTGGTAAAATTAAATTCTGGGACAACCTTAGAGGTATAATTTACTTTGATAATCATGAATTTAGGAATAATCTTGACTATAGACAAGGTTATTTTGGTGATCTGAATCAAGAGGTAAGGGAGTTGAATAACAACAACCTACAAAGATCTCATACTAATCGTCATAGACCTGTTGGCACTACTGTTGACAGAATTGCTGCAGTAAACTCAACACCTGCAACTGAATTCATTGACGCTAATGGTGTTGAATTATTGGTGTCTGGTGTATCAATGATACAAGAACACCAGTACCTTGTTAAAGGAAAGTCAGTTAATGACGGAGATATATTTGAACTGGGTGGAATAGTCTTAGGACAGTATCAGTCAATCTATGTTAAATCAACCGCAGCTGTTACCGCAACCTTAATTGGTTTCGAGGAGACTGCTGAGCTAGCTTCATAAACTCATGGCACTTACAAGACTAAAAAACGTCTTTACATCAAAAACTGGACGTTGCCTATATGTCAACTCTGATGATTTTGATGCATCAGACGCATTCGACAATAGAGGTAACTCACCTAACCGTCCTTTCAAAAGTATACAAAGGGCGATGCTAGAAGCTGCACGTTTCTCATATCGTAGCGGACAGTATAATGATGCATTCGAGGCATTTAGTATTGTACTATATCCTGGCGATTACGTTATTGACAACAGACCAGGCAGAAATGCATCTGGACAAGCATTCGTTCCTAGTGATATCGCTGAATTATCAAATGCTAGTGATTTTGACCTTATTGATGGCAGTGGTAATCCTAATCCAAACAATATTTTATACAGATTCAACTCAGTAGAAGGTGGTGTTATTGTACCTAGAGGTACATCCATCGTGGGTATGGATCTAAGAAAGACTAAGTTAAGACCGTTATATGTTCCTGATCCTGCTGCTGGTGCTATTGAAGGCAGTGCTATCTTCCGTGTTACTGGTGGATGTTATTTCTGGCAGTTCTCATTCTTTGATGGTCCTAGCACAGGTGTATACAAAGACCCTGCACAACCAAGTGCATCATCACCTCCAACATTCTCACACCATAAACTTACATGTTTTGAGTATGCTGATGGTGCGAACAAGCAAACCAGTGTACTTGATACTTCATCTGTTGCTCTTGCAGTCACAGACCTAGACTTATATTATCAGAAAATTGCTAAGGCATTCTCTGATATTCCTGACTCTACCAGTGTACTATCTGCTGACGAACTACAGTCAAGGGTAGAAGAAAATAGAATTGTAGGTCCTAATACTTCAGGTCCTAAACAAATATCCACTGTAGCTACTGACTACGTTAACACAAACGTATTCACAACAACTGCTGAGGTAAAAACTGCAACACCTCACGGGTTCTCTGTTAATACTCCTGTTCTTATTAGTGGTGTAACAGGCACTGATGCATCTAGATTTAATGGATCATATTATATCAGTGAAATACCAACTACCACAACATTCAGATATATTATTAAAGATCCTAGCACAGGAGCACCATCTGGTAACCCAACTGCAATTGGATCCACTGTTGAAGTAGAAGTTGATAACGTAGATAGTTCTTCACCATATATCTTTAACATATCTCTACGTTCTACATGGGGTATGCAAGGTATGCATGCTGATGGTAGTAAGTCAACTGGATTCAAATCCATGGTTGTTGCTCAGTTTACTGGTGTATCACTACAGAAAGATGACAATGC
>Ga0066840_10000032_pt1 | contig 20207 bp, 5 predicted proteins | sample ETNtaG_32_FD_67281 | JGI IMG/M metagenome (GOLD analysis project Ga0066840, IMG submission 67281) | Marine microbial and viral communities from oxygen minimum zone, Eastern Pacific Ocean - ETNP201302PF84A | ecosystem: Environmental > Aquatic > Marine > Oceanic | place: Pacific Ocean: Eastern... | reverse complement strand
GAATCCAGCAGCTACAAATGCTTACTGGACTCTTGATGCCGCAGCCACCGAGCCTGTGGACGATGGTGTTGGAGCAGCTGCTGCAGCGACTGGAGCTGGTTGGGATTTGACAACTGCTGAAGACCTAGAAAACCCAGACTACTGGAATAAAATTTCCGAAGGCTTTGTTGAAGACTATAATGTACCTGTTAGTGCTGCTGGCTTGGAAGGCGCAGATCTTGGAGGAGCGTATTCTGCATTTGATGCTTCTGGTAATAAAAAGGCTGGTTATACTGGATACACCCCTCAGGCGACAAGTGCAACATATAGGATTAACAGAATCTTAGCAACTAGCACAGCTGGAACGAGTACCCCAGTTGAGGTCACTACTGAGTTTAAGCACGGTCTTGAGACTGGTGATGAGATACTTATCGCAGACGTGAAAGATGCTGCTGGGAATGCTATCGCAGAGGTTAATGGAACCCAAAAAGTAGGTCGAGTAGGCGGAGCAAGCGGAACCGATCCATTTATTTTTGAGCTTGAGGGAACTGACCTTACAACTCTAGGTGTTCCATCAGTAGCTGCAAGTGCTAATGAAGGAAATGCTTCCTTTGCAGCTGGATCAGATATCAAGGGTATTGTATGGGGGTCTCATAATCCTCCTACAACCGACCAAGCTTTAGTTTACAGGCATTAATTTTATTCCTAGATAACCGAGGTAGGTGTATATAAACATATGCCTCAGTTAAGGAATGCAATTAGATATAATGCGGCGGGTCTGTTTTTAACAGACTCTCCTGCTATACAGCCTGAAACAAAGGATATACATTTCTTTAACAGGGTACAAAAGGCCGATATATCTGTATCTGTAAACAGGCAGGATATTAAGAACCTTGGGTCTGACAGCTTCCTTGACAGAAAGATAGTATCTGAGCCAGATATTACGATTAACTTTGATTACTTTTTAACAGATGGTCATGAAGAAAGTGTTCTCGGCTTTAACATAGCATCAGGGCACCAAGATGTAAGTGGTTCAATTTACAAAGATCTAAAAGAGGATAAAACTGCATTTTTAATTATAGGCGAAGAGCCTTTTGATTTAACTGGTTATGCCGCTAAGCCTCAGAAATTCAAGGGATTGACTGCAATTGGGCTGGGCAACTGTTATTTAACGGATTATAGTATTAGCGCCTCTGTGGGGTCAATCGCTCAGGCTAGCGCATCTATGAAATGTTCAAACATAAATTATCAGTGTATAGAAGGGCATACTTGGGAAGAAATATTAGAAGCGATTGGAGCCATACTTGATCAAGAAGATGAGGCAGATGACGACTTCATAAGGTTTCAAGATGATGGCAGAATAGTTTTAGATGGAGCAGATGAGAACACTGAACTAAAAGGTCTTAAATTTCCTTCGCTTGATTTAGTTAATAAAGGAGCAGAGATTACTGGTACTGGTCTGGTTTTTGACCCTATATTATATAATTCAGCCGCTGCCGCACTAGCTCCTGGAGGTATAAAAGTTAACCTTGAAAACTTAAATGTCGGTGGCCCTATTCTTTCTGGCGATTTTACTGGAACATGTTTTAACGGACACGCAAATATACAAAGCTTCAATATCACAGTACCATTTGAGAGAGAAAATTTGTATGGATTTGAATCCATGCATGCATATGGAAGAAAGATAAAATATCCACAATTAGGAAATATATCATTTGAATTAACTTCTAGTGCTTTTAAAAGTGGAGAATTTTTTGATATATTATGTGATGATAGAGAATATAAAATAGAAATATTATTAAATAATCAATGTAGCTTTTCATGTTTAGGATCTGCTAATAAGGATACCTTTATGAAGTTGATTGTTGATAATGCTAAGTTTGATAATTATACTATAAACAATAGTATTGGTGGCCAGGCTAGCACTGTGTCTTGTAATTTTTCTTTTGGCATGAGTCAGAGTGAAGGGTTCTTTATGAGCGGAAGTTATCCAAATACTAAAGAAGACAAATGCTTGCCATCCACACAGCATGTACCTTTTGATTTTGATGTATCTAGAGTATTGACAGATGTCGATGCAACACAAAATGTAAAGGTTCACACAATACTTGGTGATGATAGTAAACCTGCAGATCTCACAACAGAAAGAGAACCATGAGTTATTTGCCTGCTAAAGTAAAAGTTTCGTGGCTAAAGCCGAAAGAGGTTCAGGGGGTCGAGAGAATAGATGTATACAGATACAGGAAGCACCTCCATAGGTGCGATGATTATTTAGAATATGGAACAAAAATTCATGAAACAAACAGGGTGGATGATGGTTATTATATTGATGAGGTTAAACATCCATCGGATTGGGCTTATGCAGCATTCTCTGTAAACGAAATAAGTATATCTCCATGTATCGTAGCAATACATACAGTTTACCCAGACGAAGACCAAGATGGGATAGAAGATAATGTAGATCCATTTTTAAATGATACAGACAATGATGGTATTGACAATAAATGTGATGCAGATTATTATAGAAACATATTCAAAAACGACAATGACGGTGATGGCATAATTGATGAATGCGACACTGATGATGATGATGACGGCATTCTGGATACTGATGATCCGTTCCCATGGGACTATAATAGAAAGCTAAAAGTAATTATAGGCGACTCTGAATATGAGCAGGATTATCCTGATGGAGCAACCGTGGGACTAATCGCTTCCCCAAACTCTACTGATGGTGAAGATTTTTTAGGATGGGAAGGGGAGGTCTCTGATTCTAGCGAATTAATTACATCTGTAGTTATGGATAAAGACCAAGTAGTTAAAGGTTTATTCGGTGCCAAATATTTTGAACTTACTATAGAACAAAGATTAGGTTTAGATGCAAATGGAAACTCTGTAAATACTCCAGGAATATACGGCAATGTGTTGGGGGCTGGACAAAAAAGATTTGCGAGAGAGGTTGGTGTTATAGCTCAACCAAATGCTGGCTATGAGTTTAAGGAGTGGCAAGGTAACTTGGTATTAGATAGTGTAAGTAAATATTCACCTAATTTTTCATTTATAATGCCAGAATATGATTTTACATTGTATGCTATATTTAAAGCGGTATAATTAATTAACCTTTAAATTATTTATTGTAAAGTGTAATATATATTATGGCTATTCCCTTTCATGTAGATGGTTTTTATCCGCTCTATTCAGACGAATTATCTTCTAATTCGCATATAGGTGGTAATGGAACAAGTCATACCCATCAATTTAATGGGGTAACTTACTATATGCCAAACGGATTAGATAGCCGTGACCAGTTTCATGGTACTTATGTTCCTGGTGACCCTTTGTTCAGAAAAAAACTAAAGGTTACATGGAAGAAACCTCTTCATATAAACGATACTGTATCGCTCGTTCTTTACAGATATAAACACGATGCGATTGAGCCTACTTGTGAGAATATGACAACTATAGGTCAGTTGGTTTATGAAACCTATGTAATAGACGAAGGTTTTTATGACGACGAGGTACCTTCTGGAACATGGCATTATGCAATATATGCAAAGAATAAAGCGGGCTTATCTCCTTGTGCAATCGATACTTATGAAATAGCATTTGACTCTGACGGAGATGGCGTGCCTGACGACTTAGATAATTACCCATATGACCCAAGCAGGGCATCTGGAGTTGATAGTGACGGAGACGGCATAGATGATGAATTTGATACAGTAAGCGCAAATATCCTAATTAACTCGATAGTGACAAATGACCTTCAGGCTACGTTTGATATATCTGTAATTGGAACAGATATACAGGCATGGGCATTTAGTATCGATGGAGGACCTCCAGTACAAGGAACTACCACTACATTTACAACACAGTTAGCTTCAGATGGTGTGCATACTATATTGTTTGAGGGGTTTGATGGGGCTGGTAATTTTCTTATCGACGAGGAAGCATCATTTAATTTATCACAAGATGCATACATAAATATACAAAGATTAGAGGTTAATCCCGCTGGAGATATTGAGGTAGATGTTGATGTAGGTGGCACCGATGTTGAAGCTTGGGGGGTTGAGGTTTATAATGAATCTGACGTGTTAGTATCTTATACAGGAACGAAGTATTTACTTTCATCTGGAATCACAACGGATATAAGAGCTAATGTAAACGGTGGGGCCAGATATAAAGTCTTGGTTGTAGCTGTGGATGCAGGTGACAATAATCTTGCGGTTAACCAACAATTTATTAATTTACCTATTGAGGGGGCGGATTCTCTTTGGGGTACTGATGCTGGAACTGATCAACTTGGTATACCTGAGCCAGATTTGAATTTTTATACTGGAGCACAAGGAGGTTATACGATTCTTGAATACCCAGATAGAACTTCCCCTAGTTTCAATATAACACATAGATCTACGGTTTATACTGGATTTTTAACTTCAACTTTTTACACAGATCAGACGGCTGTTTGGCTTTATCAATTAAAGTCTTCCGTATACAGGGAAATGGTTCCTGAAAAATGGTATCACATGACAACAGTATCTGTAGATAATGTTAATGGAGATAGATGTATAAGATTGTTTGTCAATGGAATATTGACTGGACAAATGGTTCTACATAGCACCCAGTACTCATCTCAAAACAGAAATTTACTAATTGGCGCAGTAGATATTAGTAGCTGGCACCTTGATTACGCTTTTAACGGAAGAATTGACCAACCTTGTTTCTGGGGAAGAACTTTATCAACTGGTGAAATAGAAGATCTATACAACCAAGGAAGCGGAATAACTTATGGTAATATGAGTGCGTCAATGAGAACTGGAATTAAAAAGTGCTACGAATTTGATTCCCCTGCAGTGGTTTCAACTAGTTCTCACTCTGGTACAGTTTCTACAGAATATTTTAACGCTTTTGGTTATTCGGTTGAAAAAGTTAATAATCAAGATGCAGATATAAAGGTTGCTGGCGCACAGTTTATAAATCACCCAATTACCCAGCCAGGAGGTAAAGTTTCAACACATGCATTTACTCCTTCTTTTTTACCTTCTTTAAGAAACGGAATTAATCCTTCTACTGGAGCAGAGTATACCACAGCTGAGATCACTGATTTTTACGGAAGAGATACAAGGAAAGTAGCTACAATAATTGTTGATAGGGCTGGCGATAGTGTGAAGCATATACCTGGAGACTTTCGTACGTTCACAAGTTCGGTTTGGTTAAAGAGAGAAGGAAGAGGCCCTGGTAAGGCATCTAATATAGCGAATTTAAAAGGCTCAAATGTAGCTTATTTGTTGGCTGAATATGCTGGTTGGTCAACTGGAAAAAACTCTAAATTTGCAATGACTACAAGTGGACCAAGTTATGAAAGTGACCCTAATTATTGGATGATGGGCAAGTAGTGCAAAAAAAAATAATTTTACACAAGTTATTGTGTAACTATAACTGACATTTATATATAATTAGGAATAAGGAAAATGGCAGGAATTAGGGTAAATATTAGGGCTCAAGTGCCCCAGGCGGATTTAAACCGTGTTGAGATGCAGTTCAACAAGGTCATGAATCGTATGTCTGGAAAAGAAGTGGCCTTTAATATTAATGGGAGAAGTTTTACTCAACCGCTAGGTAGAATAACTGCCCAAGCTAATGAGTTCACTAAGTCTTTGGAGGCATCAAATGCTCGTGTTATAGCTTTCGGTGCATCTGTTGGAATTATTAATGCCGTTAGTGACGCATTCAAGGGGTTGGTTGCAGAGACTGTAAAGTTTGAGAAAACACTGGCTGATATTAATGTTATCTTGAATGGATCTAATCAAGGTTTGCAAAAGTTTGGGGATAATCTTTTTAAGGTTGCTAAAAATACCGCGCAAAGTTTTAATGTAGTTGCTACGGCTGCCCTAGAGTTTTCTAGACAGGGTTTGTCTATGGAAGAAACCCTAAAAAGAACAAACGACGCACTTATATTAACAAGGCTAACTAGTTTGAAGGCAGAAGAGGCAGTGTCTGGGTTGACAGCTGCGGTGAATGCTTTTGCTGAGACTGGCCTAACTACAACAAACATTATCGACAAGTTGGCTGCTGTGGATGTTAGGTTTGCGGTTAGTTCGGAGGATTTAATTCATGCTCTTGAGAGAACTGGTGCCGTTGCTATTGATGCTGGAGTAGAGCTTAATGACTTGATAGGTTTAGTTACAGCACTGCAACAAACTACCGCTCGTGGCGGTGCCGTTATTGGTAACGGATTGAAAACTATTTTCACTAGAATACAAAGACCAGAATCTATCAGGCAGATAGAAGAGCTTGGAGTTAGCGTTAGAAATTTAACTGGAGCAGTTTTACCAGCCGACAAGATACTCTTGAATATGGCTAAGTCTTTCGATAAAATGACTCAAGCACAGCAATCTAATGTCGTACAATTTTCTGCTGGAATATTTCAGGCTAACGTTTTTCGAGCCGCATTAAGGGATTTAGCAAAAGATTCAAGCTTATACGAGCAAGCATCTAGGGTTGCTGGAGATGCAGCTGGAGAAGCCGCACTTAAAAATGAAAAATTAAACAAGACTCTTGCTGCACTCGCTTCCCAAAGCTCAAGCGCAGTTAGGGAACTTGCTGGAGTGCTTGGTGATTTGATGGTTAAGCCCGAGTTGGGTACATTCATGGAGGGTTTTGTTAGTACTGTAGAAGGTCTAAAAAATGCACTTGGTGGCGGAGAGGAAGAGGGTAGCACATTTGCAAAAGGTTTTGTTAGGGGTATAGGTAATATTTTAACTGGTCCTGGACTTCTTGCGTTTGGTGCGGTATTTGTTAAGATGCTCATGAATGTCGGTAAATTTGCTAGCCAAAGTATTAAAGATGTTCTAGGCATTGTAGATAAAAAAGAAAAAGTTAGACAAATGGAGGAAGCTATTGTTAAGGTTTTATCTCAAAACAAATCAATACAAGAGGGGTTGAATGAATTAGAGGGGGATCGAGTTGCCCAAGAAAGATTTATGCTAAAAATTATCGAAGCCCAGACCAATGCTATGGTAAAGCAAAAACAAATTGCTGGTTCATTGGCAGGTCCCTTGCTTAAGGCTGGAATTAGTACTGATTTAACAGTGGACTCAAGTGATTTTGTAGACTTAGATAAAAATGCTAAAATTGATAGTTTTGGGGCAAAAGGAGTCATACCAAGAAGCACAGTACAGAGAGAAAAACAAGGTGCTATGCAGGCAGGATATCAGCCAGGTCCAGTAGACGCAATGGAAGTTAAAGGGATGGGTAGAGTTGTTTACAACAAAGCCGAGACCATTAAGAAGTTTCCTGGAATGGAGCAACCAGCAATTATGCCTCCAAGTTCTAGTCGAGCAGGACAAACCTATAAGAAAAGCTTCCATAAACAACATGGGTTTGATCCATATAGTGAATTAAGTGCAGAAAAGTATGCTGGGTTTATACCTAATTATGCTAAGTTAGGCTTAAAAAATAATGTCACAGAAAATCAAGAAAGAATGCACTTGAGGGGAACTCCTTACCAAAACTTACCAGACTATGTGCTCAAGGACATAGGCGGGGCTGCAAACTTGGCGGGAGCTAATATAAAATTTAAAGTAAAGACATCAAGTTTTACGGGTAAGATAGGCGAGATAGGAAAATATTTAAATGCTCTCGGAATAGATCATGTAGAGACTACTATACCTTTTGATTTTGTAGATGTACCAGTAACAAGTAAAGGGAAAATGACAAAAGCTGCGAAAGCTGGACTCACCACTGGTACTACAAAGCAAAGGGGCAATTATGCAGAAAATCAGTTTCTAAAATCGGATGCTGGTAAAGGGTATTTTTCAACCGCTGTAGACGATCAGGCTGTTGTTGATGGCATAAGTGAAAGCGGTGCTCCCACAGAAGTTAAGGCTGCGAGTATCGACATGCAAAATATTTTATCAAAGAGCATAAGAAGATACTCTAATCAAAAATTTAGAGAAACCTTGATGAGCGTGGTGAACCACCATAAGGATGTTACAAGATCAAGTCTGCCTAATAATTTATTAGAAGGTTTCAGTACTAATGGTGAAATTGCTGATGCATTGTCTGGTTGTATAGCCAAACTAGAAGAAGATAGTATAGTTAAAAATTTAAGCACCTTGGCAAGAATGGGGCAGTACACTATCCCTGGAATGTCTCCTGAAGAAGTTAAGTCTTCTATCCAAAAACAGTCTTTCAGGCAAGAGCTTTTATCTAGAGGTATTGGTCAGAGCGAGAAAGATCTTTTAATGAAGTATGGAATGAGTAGTGGGTTTATTCCTAATTTTATAAAATGGTCTGATAGGCCAGGTGGGGGCAGTAAGATGCCGTCGCCAGATAACCCTGGACTATATACGAAGCAAGAAGTTGATGAGCTTAAATCAATGGGTTACAAGAGAACAGATCATCATGGTTGGCATTTTGCAAAACCTGTTGGCCTGAAACATATACCCCCAACAAAACTTGCTCCCTTCGGTTTAGCTGGACCAGTATCATTTGATTTTTTAAGTAGAATGATTCAACATGATAGGGAGGTACTTAGCATACCGAACCCAGAAGGAGATAATGCAGACTTAGATCAGTTAGGTCAAAGTATAATACCGCCAAACTTTCAAAAAAATTCCGCCATCATAGGTTATGACTCTTCGGTGAATAGAATGCAGCTCATTGAAGGCAACCATAGGGTTGCTGCATTAGCTAGATTAAATAAAAATAGAGATAAAACGATGAAGTTTTTCACAGGTATGCATGCTCATGTATCTGGGGTAAAACTAAAAAGCCCTTCAGAGATGGATCATTCTGTAGGTTTCGTGAACCAACAAATTCGTCCACCAGCAGTCCCTAAAGACGTATTAGAGGCAATGAAAGACCCATATAGGGCTCCAGGTCAATATGTACAGGGATCGTGGTCTCCTCGTGACTTTGGTATACCAAATTTCGCTGATTTTTGGGACAACCCTTATTTTAATGAAAAAGCTAAAGTTATCACTGATAAAGAAACTGGAACAACATTAAAGTATAAAAACCTAACCCCTGGATATGCAGATATCACTCATACGCAGAGAGGTAAAAGCGACAAAAAGGGTGGGGCTTTTAGAAACTTTAATAAATTGGTTTCCGAATATGATGCAATTGGGTCGGGTATGTTTGTTCCACAACGTGCAGGAATTGGGCCGACACCTTGGGCAAGGTTGGTTCACATGTTCCCCCAAATGAAAAACAGAATACAAAAAGGCTTGGAGACCATGGGGGACTTTAGGATAGATGATACAGAGATGTCCTTCAGAAGCCTAGTCGGTTTAAAAAAGAACTATGCATCACTCGTAAGGCAAATGCCTGATATTGAAACTTTTGTAGAAAATTTTGGTAACGGGCCATTTTTTGATGATACAGTCAGTATAGAAAATACGACAACACAAAAAGTAAAAGGTAAGGGTGACGCTGCCGCTGGATTTAAGTCAAAAGGTTTAGTGCCTAACTTTAATGTGGTTACAGAGGCGGCTTCAGCCATGTTTAAGGCTTCGGGGCTTTCCCAGACATACAATAGACTAATGCATGAGGCTGCTAATGTAGTATCGGCAACAGGGGTCTCGGATAGTGTTGTGCTTGGGTCAGGAAAGGGTCCATTTCAGGTGGGACAGTTTAACATAGAGCAAATGGACAGAAGAGGGCCTGATGGAAAAAAAATGTCCTGGAAGGAATATGAGAGCGCTGCTCTTGCTAAGACTGGCCATCGAGACTCGAGGGGCGTATTAAAGTGGAGCGGAAGTTCTGCGGTTGATGGATTTCTCCCTGTAACAGGAGATACTCAAAATGACGATGAGCTTACGGTTCAAGTTATGGAGGCAAAAAGTGCAAGCTGGAAACCTACTTTAGTTTCAGATAAATTCGTAAGGTCAGTTTGGGAAAATTCGGCAAATGGTAGCGCGTTGTGGGGTGGACAAGATTCGCCTTTCAATAATAAAAAACCCCAAAAAATTAAAGTAGAAGGAACCCTTGTTACCCCGAACAAAGTAACATCAGCATTAACTGGTGGGCTTTTTAATAAAGGTTTGATACCAAACTTTTACAATTTAAATAGAAGAAATCTTTCTAGTGGCGACAAAATGTCTGATAGGCAAAAACTGGTAGCAATGTGGCAAGCTAAAATGAATGAGAAAGCTCCGTATGCCAAAAAGATACTAAATGGGACTGGAGCTCGCATAGAACTAGACCCAATCATTAGCGAATTAAATGGACATGCAAATGATATATGGGCTGAATTGCAAAAACTTAGAAGAGGTGAAGACTATAAAACCACTTTTCCGTTTAAAATACCAAACTTCGTAGACCTAGAGAAAGTAAAGCAGCTGGCAATAAGAGGTGTTGGTGGAGAAAAAGAAAACGCAAAAAGAATTTTAAATAAAAGATCTATTAAATCTAAAAATATGTTTCATGATATTATTATTGATTCGTTTTTAGATAACCCTAATCAAGACTATCCTCCTGGTACATCTATAGTTGACCATTTAATATCATTAGGCTATGATGAGAATCAAATAAGATCTGCTGCTAAAAACCCACAAGGTTACAGAAGAGCAGCGAAGGGGTTGATACCTAATTTTGAAAATGTACACTTGAAGAGGGGGCAGACTGATCCAAACGCACCCCTTATGGAGCCCAGTATTAATCCGCTACTTTTTGAGCCAATACTCTCAGCTAACACACCAGATGATGTTTACCAAAAGCTATTGAGTTTCATGCAGGCTCATGCTACTGGAGGTTTTTCAGGTAGGTCATCTGTTGGTACAACAGGTCAACTTGGTAAAAAATTAGAAGACTATATCACTAAATCCTTTCTGCACTCTAGTGGAGCTTTTGAGACTTGGGACGAGGATAGCGACCCTTATTCTGGGAAGTGGATTAACAGTGAAGGTTTGGCAACTGATCAGGTACATTCTTCTGGAATGATGAACATAGGGTCAGGGGCTGTTTCATTTACAACTAGAGATGCGATAGCAGATCAATTTCACAAGTCAAAAAAAGACGGAGGCAAAGCAAAGGGTAAGATACATGAGGTAACAGTTCCTAGAAAAAATATTTTTGGCAAAAAGAAATTACTAAGGATGCTTAATATGGGAGCGAGGCCACCTCGTTACCCTATGGTCGATAAACTCAAAGGTTCAATAAGAGACGGTTCATTTTCTGACTATTGGAAAAGTAAAGGTGGGTTGTTCATAAATATTGACGGAGAAAGAAATGATCGCAGTTTGATTAATCTAGATAAAGAACTTAATGAATTAAGGCCTGAACTTGGCAAAGGAGAAATCAGAACTAATATGTTCACTAGAAGGATGCCCACAATAGCTCCTCATGTAGATAGAGAATCTGGGCAGTTTTACAACGAGCAAGAGGTTACTAGAATTGTTAATAAAGGTTTAGTGCCTAATTTCGCCAAACTAACATCAAAACAAAGAAGTAAGCTTGATAAAAATAGAGAGCAACAGAGAAACAGGGTTGAAGGAAAAAAAGAGTTCCTTAGTGAAGGTTTGACTGATTATGAAAAAGGCTTAGCTGATAGTATATTTGATTATTTTTTATCCAATATAAGTGGTTTATCTCAGGGTTTTAGGTTTGACCCCTCAACTCTTTCGCTTAGGGCTACGGCGAGTGACTTTACTAAAATATTCAGACATACAAAGTCTTCTAAGAATCAACAAATTTTATCTGATTTAGCAGGCGGTAACTCTAGGCTTGTTAATAAAATTTTAAATAATTACATGATGCATCATACTGAATCCATGCTTCTAGCAAAAGGCCAGTATCAGCTTGATCCAGATCCTTTGATGCAGGGAGCTATGTTTGGAGGACTAGTTCCTAGTTTCTCGAATCCGCTTATGGATGCAATTAAAAGAGAAAAAGCGGCAGGTGTTCCTGGTCATAGAATAAAAGTTGAAAAAAGCTCGCAGCTTAGAAGCCCTCAAAACCCAGCTGGACTAGCCGTAACTAACACTAGGGATGAGCCTGGTGGTGTTGCACAGGGTATAAGAAGAGCCAAGATGATGAAGATCGACCCCAAGAAGCATGGGGCGGCTAAGGGCTTGGTACCTAATTTCTCTAGAAAAAAATCTGCAAGAGATGCGAAGCTTAAACACAGAGCAGAAAAAAGCGAAAGAATTTCCCAGATGCCTCAGGCGCAAGGCGACTCTATTCCTGCCCCCGCAGCTCCAGTAGATACATCAGAGCACCAAGACGCTCATGATAAAATGGCTCAGTCAATAATCTCAACTGGTAAGGAATATTTGGCTGGAATGGATGGTATAATTCAGCAACTTGGAGATACTCAGGAAGATCTTGATATAAAACAAAAGATAGATAATTTTAAGAAAGCTTTAGATAATGCCGCTAAAAATTTTGAACAAAGCGGGGATGCATCATCTGTTATTCATGACACAGGTTTACAGGCAGCTAGGAAAGAAGTTGATATGGCGGTTGTTGGCCAAGCTGAGTCTAGTGACCCTAAAAGAGCTAAAGCTGGGGCAGAAGCCCGTACGGGAATGAGAGAGATGTCAAAAGCTACAGCGAAAGCTGCGGCTGGACTTAAAGAGTTAGATAAATCACAAGAAAGCAATTTACAGAATTTGTTTTTTATGCAGTCTGCAATATCTATGGTTAACGGGCAGCTTCAAGAGTTTGCTGAAACTGGAGGAGCTACAACAAAGGCATTGGCTGCATTTGGAATGGGGTTATCTAATACGGTTGCTTCTTTTATCCAGGCTAAAGAGTTAGGTGGTATGCTTTCTCAGATGGCTGGTAACACGGACGATAAGGGAAGGAGTGATGGAACTTCATTTACTTTCGGTAATTTGTTTGGGGAGGGTAGGCAAGAAAGAATAGGGAAAACAAACACGATCAATGAAAGACTTGCAGATAAAAGAGCCGCAAGGCAGCCTGGTTTTATAGGCAGACAGGCAATGCGAGGAGGAGGTTTAGGTAAGACTTTTCAAGGCATAAGTAAGTTTACTAGTTTTCTTGGCACGGCTACTAAATTTGGCAGCAGGCTAATACCTCTTTTTGGTCAGTTGTATACTGGGTTTACAGCTGTAAATGAAATATTTAAATTGTTCAATGACGGCGAAGGTATACTGTCTTTGTTTGAGTCAGCATCAGATAAGGCGGCTAAGAAATTAGAAAAACTAGGAGCTATATCTGAAGCCGCAGCGGCAGCATTAGAATCGGTTAAAAATAGCGCCAAGATACAAGATGAACTTACTGAATTACAAGTTAAGGGTTCCGCCAGAACTAGATCTGAAAATGAAAGGTATCTAGATTTACAAATCCAATCGATAGATGCAAAGGCAAAAGAAAGTGAAGCATTGGCAAAGCTAGGAGATGAATCTGTTGTTGGTAAGAGAGGATTAGAGCTTTATAATCAGCATATGCTGAAAGCTGGAACAACGACTGCTGGTACTGTTAAGGCTATTCAAGAATTACAGATAGCAACTAAATTATTAGCTGTACAACAGCAACAAATTGTATCTTTTGAAAAAGCATTAGGCGGTGCCGATACAGACAAAGAACAAGAGGCGGTAGCTCGAAGGGCTGGTGCAGGAGTTGCATTTAGTCTAGAAGATATGCTTACAAAACTAGATTCTAGTGGTAAGGTGGACACAGCTGCAACTCAAGCTAATATAGATTTATTTAACAATTTTAGTGCATCTGCAAATAGAGATGGCTCTGATATTAATTTTAAAAAGTTTGCAAGTAAATTACAACTCAATGACGGAGTAAATCAAGATAATATATCAAGCTTAATGCAAGAATTTTTTCAGGTTATAGAAGATACTGATTTTGATACTGAAGCTACTGAAAATAAACAAACAGAGAAGTTTATGAAAGCCATAGGTGATCAGTTAGGTAGATCTGGAGCTACGTCTGAAGGGCGTCAACTTTTCGCAGAAAATGCAGAGTTTAAAAAGATCTTAAAAAGAATGATTGCAGCTGAAACTAAAAGGCTAGATTTAATCAATATAAATGTAAAGCATCAGGCCAGTATAAATAGCGCCACCAGAGACATACTTAAAGCCCAGCAAGAAAGTGTCAGAGCTATAGGCTTGGTAGCTAGCTCCTCATTTATTCATGCAGAAAAAATAAGAAAGTCTGCAGAAATTGAAGAAAAAGCAATGGTTCAGTCCCAGGCTGCGCGTGGAGAATTTAATAAAAAACTATACGGCATAATGTCTAAGGTTTTGGATGCGGGAAATCTTGGAACTGGTTTGGATCAAGAGGGCGGAATGACTGAGGAGCAATTAAAAGAATCCCAGAGAGAATTTAATAAAAGATTGCAAGAGGCGGCATCTTTAAGTGCAAGCGATATTAATACAAGTAAAGCAATGGAGGATATTAACGCGAGTCTTCCACAAGAACTGCAACAAACAATTACCGAGGCCCAAGCTGAACAAGCAAGGAAAATACTCGCTGGTATTTCTGTACAAGTAGGTAATACAGGTGAAGGTGGATCAATGCAGAAAGCTTTAAACAATATAGGTAAAGTGCTTGCGGATTCTGAGGTTGATGAGTTTGTGAAGAGCACGGTGATGGCTATGTTAAAGATGAGAAATATCGTACAGCTTGAACTCGATCATGAAACTGCAATATCTGATGCTGTAGCTGCATTAAAACAAAAAAATATTGAAATTCAAAACTCAGTATCATTAGAAAAAAAGAAAGCTGCAAATGACATAAGAGAGCTAGAAATAAAAGAGAAGACAGTAAAAGGTGCTGTATTATTAAAAAACAGAATAGATCAGCATGGCTCAGTGGCCAAAAAAATTAGAGAATCTTTAATGGGTGAGGCAGCCAACCTTCAGATTGTAAATGATGCGCTAAGAGACCAAGTTGAGATAGAATTAGAATCAAAAGGGTTGAGGGCAAAAATTCTTCAAGGATTAGAAAAACAGGCAAGAGAGGCTGCAAGTACCTCAGCCCAAGCAATGATTGGAAACACACAGAAGGAGATAGCATTAGGCGGTGCAGGCGGTGAAGATTTAGCTGATTTACAGAAAAAACTAAAACAGCAAATTATGTTTAAGTTTGGGGAAGAATTGACAGCCGCAGAGTTTGCAGCGAAAGAGGTGTCATTTAGAAAAGACCTTTTAAATATTCAAGGTTTGGCAGCAAGAAATGCTAAAGCTAAATCAGATACAGAACTTATAAATTTACAGCTTGCCACCCAAGAGATGGCAGAAAAAATATTATACAATAATACAAGCGGGAACCTTGTTAAAACAGTCAAAGAGAATTTAAATCAAGAACTCTTGCAGTTAAGTGATTCAAGAAAAACTCTTCAAATAAAAAACAAACTACTGGAGGTTAATAATACCAGATACATGCTTGCTTTGGGCCAGCATGACACAGAGATGGAGGAACTTAGGACATCTGTACAGAACACAAAAGATAAGTTAGCTATAGCAACCCTCAAGGGAGATATAAGAAAGCAAGCCGAGTTGCAATTAGAAGAGGAGTTAGCTAATTCTCAAAAATCTGGATTGATTGCAGCCCAAAATGAATTAATACTTTCTGGCAAGAGTCAGCTAGCTGATCAAATTAAAAGAGCTAACGAGCTTCAGGAAATGACAAATAGGGTTTCTGAGATGAGACTAGCTAAGGATAAGGCATTTGTTGACCAAAACACTTTAGAGGCAAATGCTAGAGCAAGTAATACAACATCAAAGCTGTCTGCATTTGGGGAGATGAGAACTGCTGGAACTAAGGCTTCCATGACTGGTAATGCTGATGACCTACTGGCAGCAGCACAAGCACAGCTTGCATACAATAGAGCTTTAACGGGAACCACTAGTGCTTTAGATCAAGTAAATGTAGAGTTAGCCAATATTGAGGTGGCTGCTAGTAATCTAGGTTCGGATTTAGTTTCTACCGCATTTGCAACAACCAAGTCTGAGCTGAAAAGCGTTTTCTCTGAGATAGCTGGAGGCACTAAAACTATCGGAGAAGCCTTTACGGATATGGGATTGAATGTTGCTAGTGCATTGGCTGACAGATTGATGGATCATAATATTGATTCAATAATGAAGAACTTAACTTTCGCATTTACGGGTAAAAAACCCGAGAATGAAGCTGATAAAATGAGGAACGCAATAGAGAACGGTCATCTTTATGGTGTTGATGAATTAAGGAAGCAGGCATCAGATTCAAGTGCAGAGCTTGGTAATATGTTGAAGAATAAAATGGAGGAAGTTAAGCTTGATATTAATGTTGATATTCCTGATATAAAAGAATTAGAAAGCCAATTAGCAGGTTTACCTAAAAATACAGCTAACGCTTTCACAGAGGGTTCAGAGGCTTTTTCACAAAAAATTAAGGAAGCTGTAGGCATCGAGGCTCTTGATGCTTTGATAGATGGACATAGTGAAGCTATGAAGGAATTAGCTGGCAGTAATAGTGAATTAGCAGCAGCACTAAGAAACAAAAAGACTGAGGTCGATAACGAAAATGCTGCGCAAAAAGCTGCTGAGCAAAAAGCAGCGCAAACAAAAGTGACACCAGCAACACCTATAGCTCCAGATAAGCCTGAGATGCGACTAGATAGAGCGGGTCTTGAGTCCCAAATGACAAAGACTAAAGAAGGAATCATTGCTAACTTATCCCATCAAGATGTAGCTACCGATGTAGCATTACATGGCGCAACAAGAAGATTCAGAAATCGAGATAGGGTGGATCCAGAAAAAGCACTAAGGCAGGCTGAGATTATTAAAAATTATACGGATGACCGAGTTTTTAATGAAAAAAGAGGAGAGCTAAAACTTGACAAAAGCGGTTTTGGCACTCCAAGATTAGCTATGTCAAAATATGCAGGACGCGAGAGAGGGACAGATAAATTTGATAAAAAAACGGTTACTACAGACCGAGTTAAATTTGCCAACCAAAGATCCAGTTCATATGATGCTAGCGCAATGCTTAAGAATATCCAGGCACAACAAGATCTTCAAGAGAAGTTAAATCAATATAAGAGTCTTGAAGGTCAAAAAAGTAAAGAGGCTGCAGAGGCCCTAAAGGCTCTTGTAGAGGCGGCTAAAAAACTAGGATATACAATAGATATGATACCCGTCGATAAACCAAAACCAATAACCGAATACGAGGGGGGCAAAATACAAAAATACCATGAAGGCGGTTTTGTCAGAGGTTATAAAAAAGGCGGAGAAGTTCCTGCGATATTACAAGAGGGAGAATATGTTATACCTAGGAAGTTAGCAGAAGGAGGAAGATTAAAAGCTGGAGTAACTGGCTTTGGTCAATCGGCTGCTTCAACTGCAGGTTCTTATTTAGCAAATAAGTGGTGGGGAGATGACGATAAGGGCGACGATAACAAACCAACATTTGACACAAAAAGATTCAACACACTAGGATTGGATTCTGATGTTAACATGAAGGCTAATGACTCTAGGCTTAGCGCAAGGTTTAGAGCAGAAAACCAAGCTACACAAGATTATGGTCAATATCTTCTTGATATGGAAGATTACAAAAACCAAAAGATCAACGAAAAATTCCAAAAAAGAATGGGATACCTTAAAGCGGGCTTAGGTGTGGTTGTTAGTTCGGCGACTGATTTCGCAGTTCAGGGTCTTACTCTTGGGGCTGGTGCTGCTATAGATGGGGCTAGGAACCTTGGCGGCTCAATGGGTATTGGTAAGGCTGAAAATGTTGCAGCCTATAAAGCGGCTAAGGCAGATGGTTTAGATGTTAATTACTCCCAAGTTGCTGCACTTAATAAAAAGCACAGAAGGGCGGGTACAGTTCCTTCTTATGGTGAGTTTACTAAAATATCAGATAAGAATATAAGCAGAAAAGCTGCAAATATGGAAGCGGCGAATCCATTAAATTGGTTTAAGTCTAACAAAAAAGGTAATCAAGATTCTGATAGTACTGGATTCTTTGCTAGAACATTTGGTACTAAAGAGCAAAGGGATGCAAAAAAGCAGGCAAAACTAGATGATAAGCAGCGCAAACAAGGCCTTGTCGATCATTACACTAGCGGGGGTTTCGAGTTAAGCCGTATATCCCATGATCAATTAATAACAGATGAGGTTGATTCTTTTATAGATAATTTATATAAGAAAAATGCGGGCGGACCAATCCCTGCAATGCTCACAAAAGGTGAAGCGGTAATACCTTCAGCAATAGCATCAAGAATAGGATACGACAATTTAAATAAAATGAACACTACAGGGGACTTCCCTATAGTGGACGGTAAAGGTGGAATAGATAATGTCGGGCCAGTTGGCATGAATCCAGGAGATTTTGTCATCAGGAAATCATCGACAGATAAATTACAAAGAACTAACCCAAATCTAATGAGATTTGCAGCACAGAATCCAGATGGATTTAGAAGGTCTGCTAAGGGATACTACAACGGAGGCATTGTTGACTCAGAGTTAACATATCCTTCGCAGTCAATGGGTGGGGGTTCTTACGGTACAAGGCAGAGTCCAGAATTATCACCTCAACCAGAAACTGGTGGCAGTGGGTCCACCGCAGGTTCTTCTGGTGGGGCAGTAACTAACAACATTAATGTAAATGTTACAATAGATAAATCTGGTGGAGAGGCATCAACCGAGTCCAGTGATACTCAAGGTGAAGCATCTTCTTATAATAATGAAAAACAATTATCTCAAAAAATAAAAGCTGCCGTACTCGATGTTATTAGACAAGAAAAAAGAGTAGGAGGAGAGCTTAGTTAATGAAGCAGGCAGTACTTGGATATGAAAAACAATTCTTTATAGACGGCACTCAAATATCAGGAGTTCAGTCTATAGATGGTTCCTATGCTATACAGGAAAAACCTATTAATGTATTAGGGTGGGGGCATGTTAATCATAATTTTAATGACTTGCATTCAACTTTAACCCCAGAGGCTTTTGAGTCTAATGGTGAGTATGTTAGAAATGATGCTTTTATTTTAACGGAGGATGGATTTAGGGTTACTACTAATGCATCATGCTTAGATAGAAGGCCAACCTCAACACCGAAAAGTCTTGCTGTTGTTAACTCTCCACTGGAGGGTTCTTTTTCTATTAATTCAGTTTTAGTTAGTGAAGATTTTATACTTAATTATACTGGTGACACATCTTTTACTGGCAGTATACATCATGGGTCTCAATATTTTGGATTTTATAATGGGTTTGTAACTAGTCATAGTGTCTCTTGTGGGGTTGGGCAAATACCAACAACATCAACAAGCATATCTATATATGGTGATATAGGTGGTAACCCAGACTTTTTTAAGATAGAGGATACAGAGGGTAGAATTACACAGGAAAACGAATTTGGAATAGCTGAAGAAACAAGTATGGGGGAGCATTCTTACAATGCATCAGGAAACAACCCATTCCCAGAAATTAGAGTACCTAATCACGGTTCAATTAGTGTCGAGTGTAGGGGTGCTAAAACAAATAGGGTAACAAATTTTCAGCATACAATAACCTCTCCAAGGGAGGCGATTTATACAGTAGGATCTTCAAGCTGTGCCCAAGTAGACATAAGATGGCCAATAGCTAGTTCTACAAGCTTTACTATAGAAGTCGATGAATATGATTATGGTAGAATGAGAAAATATTTAACTGCCCCAACAGTAGAAGATATATCGATTAATATTAATGATTGTTTTGGTGATAAAATAGAAAGATATAAAGTTATAGAGGCTAGGCTAGTTGGTGAGTCTGTATCAGCTGGTGTGGATGGAAGATTAACTGTAAATTTATCATATAATTCTTATTATAATAAGAGATGAGTAAGCCTTTTGTCAGATATGAAGATGTACCTTTATTGTTAGCTCATGAGGGCGATGATCCTGTATTTATATTTGCTAATAATGCTAGTATTGGTGTGTCTCAACAAATAAACTCTAAAAAATTTGATGACGATTATAAAATATCATTAGCTATGCAGACTGGTGATGTATACTTTCCTGAAGCAATGGAAAGTGGTTTTACTCTTGGGCCTAAAGATGGGCCTGCATATAAAGTTCCAGAATCAATAGAGGTTATTAGGGCTGGGGCTAAAATATCATTTCCATCAGAACAGTCTTTAATTCTTACGGAGGATTTGCATCCTGGTGACTATCATGTAAAAGTTAGATCTACTGGGGAAACTTTATTAAGCTATAATACTGATATTGAATTTGGCGAAGTAGATGTAGTCAGGCATTATGCGGCAGAGAATGGAGCGAGAGGAAATTT
>Ga0066840_10000030_pt1 | contig 20755 bp, 3 predicted proteins | sample ETNtaG_32_FD_67281 | JGI IMG/M metagenome (GOLD analysis project Ga0066840, IMG submission 67281) | Marine microbial and viral communities from oxygen minimum zone, Eastern Pacific Ocean - ETNP201302PF84A | ecosystem: Environmental > Aquatic > Marine > Oceanic | place: Pacific Ocean: Eastern... | reverse complement strand
TTTCTTCGTAAGTAAATGTTGTAGCAGTGCCAACTATTGAAGTAGTTTCTGTGGTAGTTACAATACCAACTTTATCATTATCTCCCCTTGCTCTTCCTCTATCAATATCATCCTGAGTAATTTTATACTTCAGGTATGTCTGAATCACTCCATCAAAGTGTCTTTCATGAAAAAACTGTAGTGCATCATCAACTAGGTCATCAAGTTGCTCATCCGCAACATTGATTTCCAAAACAGGAGCACCTAATTGTCTCTTACAGTAATTTATTAATTCCGATCTATTCGATGGTTGTGCCATGTATTTAACTAGACCTATTAATAGTATTTATCATCATTTATAAACCAGAATCTCCATATATTCCAGTTTCATAGGATTCTATGGTTCTATACATTTCAATTCTAGAATCTTCCTGGTGGTAGACTGACCAACACCAGGATAAGGCCATTTTTCTTAACTCCTCAATATCATTACATTTTTCAATATAAGGAATGAGATTTTTAAATTGGGGATGATTTGGTGGATTCTCCAGGCACTTTTGCTTCAATTCGTCAAAATTTAACATATTCCCATTTAGTATTAATTCATCATATTCCAAGACTTAAATCTTTGAAATTGTCTCTTGTTGTTTGAAATATAATTTTGCAAAACATTTCGCCATATCTCTTAAATCGTCCAAACTTGAACATTCATCAATTTTGTTTGCAATCTTAGTATATTCAAAACTTTTTGAAAGGTTTGATAGTGTAATTTCTTCTGGATTCATTTGTTTAAAATCTCCTTAAGTAATGATTTAATTTCTTGAATTTCGCCCTTTAGTCTAGTCAAATCTTCTTCTATAGTCTGTGTTTTTTGATTCTTTTTTTCTTTTAATTTTTTCCTAGCGATATGTTGCTCGTAATCTGAAGAATTTACATTTACAATAGAATTTGTTTCAGGATCTCTAGCTAAATCTCCATGACCTTCAATTTTGTAGTTTTTCATATTATATCATAGTAATAACTCTTAAATCTTTCATTCTTGGCACATGAACTTGACTACTAGATGTCATTACAATTTTTATTCTGTATGATCTAAATGGTGGTAATGAGTCCGCAGTAAATGTATATTCTTTAAAGTCTAAAAGTCGTCCATCAAATCCATCAAATATTGTCTTTGATACAATTGTATCAGATTCTCCATTACTATCTTCTTCGGAAATTATTTGACCTTTGGAATCTAAGTTTTCGTGACCTGGGAAAGGTTGGAAAATGGGTTCAAATCCTTGAGTATCGCTAACAGCATAGAACGCACGAATATCGTTATTTGTTGATACGTGAGCATTTAACATAATTTTAATTGAATCTGCAGCATTTTCTAAGGAAATTTCTTTAGAAATATACTGGCAGGCTGTTGGGTCACCATTAATTCCATTTACTCTACTATCAGTCGAATAATCGTTGATAACCGAATTGACTCTATTTGAAGTTAAGATTGTACTGACTCTTTCAAGATCTATAACTGGACTTACTCTACTATTTGTAGTATTGAGGAAGAGTCTAAGATTCATAGATTTATTTCCAGATATAGTACTCAGTTTAGAATTTTCATTAACTCTAGAACAAATCATTCTTGGCGAATCCAAATAATTTGATTCATTTAAGACTACTGACTCAAATCCAGCATCTACAAATGGAATTTCATTTCCACTCAAAGACTGGCTCGTCGTTGTTCTAACCTGACCGGTTAAAGTAGTACCATTTACAGTGACGTTCTCTACCATTGGTGTTATTATTTCAAATGGAATATTTTGTGATGCCTTAATATTATACCCTCCTGTTGATTTGGTTTGATTTGCATAGAGTTTTGGATACCCAACATTATCACTTCTATCATCATTATTATCATTAATAATTTGTGAGGTGTCAAGTTTAATGTGATATGAATCAAAATCTATTGGATCATTTATACTAACCTGAGATAAATCATGTGTCTTATTAATTCTTTCTAAACTTATACCATTCAATTCGTACTTAAATACTGGAGTACCTACTGGATATGATTTGGGTGTTGAACCTCTAGTAATATTTCCACCAATAGCATTACCAGTCACGTCTGTATATTCAATAATTTCGTCACCTATACGAATTAGTCCAATATTTGTAGTACCGATTCCAACATTCTCAAAGGTCGAGAATTGTGAAGCATCTTCTACAGAAATAGAACCGACTGAACCTATTTGATATGGTGTGCTCAACTTTGTTGGTTTAATATCTGATTGAGCCCCTACTATTTTAACAAGGTTGTCCTCAAAGTACATTCCATGATTTTTATGATTTACCTTTACATGTAAACCATCAGAATCCACATTTACAGAAGAAACAAGAACTCCCCCACCATTTGATTCGTCCAGTTCTACCAAATTTCCTAAATTGTTGGTATAGAATATTGAATTTGATGATCCAGAAACAAATTCTCCCTGAACATTGTCCAGAATCAATTCATTTGGATCACCAATTGTAGCAATAGAAAGTCTGCAGTTTCTTCCTACAGAATTATTGCCGATAGCAGATATAGAAAGAACATCTCCAATTTGATATCCAGAACCGCCATTAACAATTGTTGCATTGGTTATAGAACCATTCTCAACTGTAATGTCTGCCGAGGCTCCTCTACCTCTTCCACTTATTGTAGACAAACTTACATCATTAAACACAAATTGTCCTGATGATGGAGTATAACCTATTCCAACATTGGTAATAACCAAGTCTCCAGTTGCTTTTGATGCAATACCTATCAGGTTTCCTGTTGCATTTGTAGAGTCTTGAGTAAATACGCTGCCATTTTCATAAGTATCATCAACTTCTCTAGAAAGTCCTACTCTTATCTTTCTGGAGTTAAATGATAATGAGTTTGGCATCAAAGTTGCTATTTTTTTGTTACCCTCCGATAATTCTGGATTATAAAAATCAACAGAACCGGACTCTATAAAATCTGCTCTATAGAGAGTATACTTCAAATCTTCCCACTGACTTGGTTCCCATGTAGATCCATTTTGAGATTTAAACAAAGACCCCATATACTGCTTATTTGGATTTGATATGAACACATCACTGATCAAATCAGTTTCTCCCATTCTAGAGATGTAAACGCTATATTTTGTGGAGTTTGATAGTAAACAAACACAATAATCGGTGTTGTTTCCTTCTAAGTATATTGGAGACTTGAATTGGAAAGTTGTTGCAACAGAACCATCAGATGATACATTGACATCTCCTGGATCTAAAACAACTTCAGAATTTGGAACAATTATTTGAGTGGGAATACCCGTATCCATCGTTCTTATCTGAAGAGTAACTGGAATATCCATGTCATCAATAGATCTAAAGAATATATCACATTTTGTTAGGAATATTCCACCGTCTTCTTCCACCAGGAATGACTGCGCAAGAGGGTCATTCCACGCTCGCGTCCGAACAACCCTCTCGTCCGAAGTTGTTGACCCTATTTGTCTACTACTGACAATTTCTGTGTTCAATGTTCTTTCTATTGGTCTACTATCGAATACAGGTTTTTGTTCAACCTTAGCATTTCTCACTGAAATAATCGTCTCTTGTGTTTTTTCTATAATCCCCGATGCAATGTATGACTCTTCTGCAGAAGTTGTAGAGAGATTTTGATCATTATCTGCATCATTTATTAACTTAAAGTTTTTCGTTCCCGTTTCAAATTTTGGATAATTTGCATTCTTTGGATCTGGAATAAAGAAACTACCTATCAAAGTGGACGACAAATCTGATATAAGTCTGACATTTGTAATAGTTGCTTGAGCACCACTCTCTCTTCCTGTCAATACCATATCCAGACCAACCCATCCAAAATATTCTCCTTGAACCTCATTGGAGAGTGAGAACGTGTCAACATTCATTATTGTGGATGTTGATGAATACGTGGAAGGCAGTGTGTTGTTTGTATATGGATTCTCTTGGAAAACTTTAGTTGGAGAATTATATGGGCCTTCCTTATGATTCAATTGTGCAACCCTGAATGATATTCTGGGAGATGTACTATTAGTATCCTCATCCAAACCAGTTCTTTGTATGACACCTTCTACAAGTTCCCCAACCTCAAATACTCCGCTAGTCATTGAGATTTCCAACAGTTTTGGAACACAGAATTTAGATACATCTTCTCCATCAAAGAATGCATATACTCTTGTGAGAGGTTTCAGTCTCTTTGATGCAAATTGTACATTTCTGGATCTCATGTAAGGAACGATATCCCTTCCTACAACCTTTTCGCCAACAACAGTTTCTTCAAAATCTTCGACCACAGTTGTTTGTAGACCTGCATTTGTACTAGTACCACTTTCTACAGTTAAATTCAGTTCTTCTTGAATTATTGTAGTGCTTACTCTTTCTATAAGTTGTCTACCTCTCCAGAAAACATCTGAACTAGGTGTTTGTGTTGTTCTTGTATCTGGTCTTGTTCGTGTTTTTCCTGTCCAGTTCTCTTTCCACCCATCCCATATTGCAGGAGCAAATCCTGTTTGTGGATCTACATTTAAAGTCCTGACAGCGTTAGCGAGAGTTTCTGCATAATTTCCCTCTTTCTTTATAACTTTAGCATCAACTTTTACTGGATCAATCCAATTATCAGAAGCTGGGGTTAAGTCAATAGTTCCCTGCCAGAAATTCATCAAGAAAGGAGTGACACTCTCACTTCTAGTAGCAAAAGGTTGTTTCAACCACTCCAATTCAGAATAACTGAGTGTCAGTATGTTATTACTTTTTCTTACATTATTTCCTTCTACTCCAGAGAATAATAAATCTTGAGATGGATCGGTATTAGCAACTGGACCGTCAATTAAGTCTATGGAATCTGTGAAATGGTTTGGTCTCAACTCATTAAGAGTTCTATCAATACTATTCTTCATTCCCAAGGAACTTTCTTGAGTTTTAAAAGAACTAAAATTGTCAACAAAAAATCCCGTTTTTAGTCTATTGGTGCCCTCAGAATCTGGGATATACATGTTTGCAGTATTTGTCTCAAGAATAGAGAGAGCTGTATGAAATTCCAGATTTTTTATTCTTCTCTCTAACGCACGTATGTCAGACATACGATATCTCTTGTATTCTAAGAATTCTATTGATGCTTGTTGTGGATTGTATAAGTATGGAGGCAATTCTATGGTAGCTACTTCTAAAGCATCATCGATACTAATTGGTCTTTCTGGTTTTTCAGAAGGTGTTCCGTAAACAACCTGAAATTTTCCTCCTTTTGTTAAGAAAATCCTATCTATTCTTCCTAAGAAATAAGAATAGTCTATTAAAAGGGTTTCATTGGATGCTAATATATTTGAAGAGGAATTTCCAGATTGTGAAAAAGATCTTCCTAAGAATTCTAGAGGAGATCTCTTTCCTTCCTCGACCTCATAATTTGATGTTCTGGGTCTAATATCTATTATATCCGAGTTGGGAATGGAATCTATGGATTTAATTTCTTTTGAATAATCAAAAGAATTATATGAATTTACAGTAGTGATATCTCCATCATCGTCAGAGGAATGAAAAGCACTGGTAAAGTATATTTTTACTTTCTTTGATGGTTCTTTAAAATCAGATTTTCTCTTCACATAACCATAGTTATAAAAAGATTTTTGCTGTCCAGTACTAAAACTAAATTCTGAAGATATTTCAAAGCTTGGAGATTCTAGATTTACTGCTATTCCATTTGCAAGAGATTCTTGGAAATTTATAGTCTCTCCCTCAATAAATTTGATATCGTTTTTATATACAAATGATATTATAGAATCTGATATTTTTTCGACATATACAGCTACAGCTCCGCTTGTTTGTCCAACAAGAATTTCTCCCAACAACAAATCGTTGGTTGTTGTTGAAAATGTATCTAAGGAAGATAAATCCATCCTAGGAGAAGATGGTTCTTCAACTCCAGAAGACTCAAATATACCATGAATATCAATAATGTCTGGTACATTTAATGATAATATTTCATCTTGAACTCTAGTTCCAAACGGATAATCTCCATATTGTAGACCGTCATTTAAAGTTGACTCTCCCGTCCCGGATGCAGAATACTTTGATTTGTCAATTAAAATAGAATTAACTCTATTCTTACGTTTTACTTTGGATTTTGGTTTTGATTTTCTTAGCGTTGCTATTAGTGTAGATCCAACGTCATCCGCACTCAAATTTGAAATTTGAATGGTTTTTAGATCGGTACTAAATGTAAATTTATCTGATGTTAAAATTTCTGTTGACCCGTCTGACCTCATCAGCGAATATCTTCTAGATGTAAATGGCAAAAAGATTTCATTATCTCCAGAAGTCGGTATAGTTGTAGATGATATTTCTTGTCCTACAATGTCTATAGTATATACTTTTCGTATTGTTATAGATGCTTCTGATAAGTTCGCAGTAGATACATTGTCTTTGCCAAGTCTAGTAAATAATGTATTATCACTAGATTCGCTTAGTTTGGTTTTGAGGATTTTTAGATCAGTAATGTTTAGGTTGTTATCTGGAAGTTTTCCGTCAACAATTCCGGCAACCGTAGTTACTCCAACAATTGATAATGTCCCGTCGCCGATAGAAACTATTTTTGATACAATAGGATCTTGTGAAGAAGATAGATCACTGTATTGTAAAAGATCTCCTGCGCTCACATTACTCAAAAGTGATGGATCAGAACTTCTAACAGTACTCATTCCTCCAGAAAATTTTGATATTGTAGATATTCCAACATTAGAAGAAACTGATTGAATTGTATCGGCACTAAAAGTGTTGATACCAACTACACCATCAGTGGTTCCAAATAAAGATTTCACATTAGAGATATCATTCTTTGATATATCAGTGATTATTCTCCCATTTTCTATTCCATCAAAAATTAGGGATTCATTTTTGATAAAAGATCCAGATACTTGATATATTGTTAACGTAGTCGCATCATTAACAGAGTCCTTAAGAAATGCTGTAGCACCACTATTTTTTCCTTTAATAAATGTTGGGGTACTTAAAGTGATTGATTTGTTTAATGTCAATTCTGTAAAGATTTGCACATCATATAATGATATTCCCCAAATATTAGAATTAGAATTTGATAATTCATATGCTCCAGATTCTAATCTAAAATCGTAAACTCTAGCTAGACCTATCTCTTCTCCAGGAGCTCCATCATGATCCACATCTTCACCAACTCTACTATTTCTTAAGCTGATTACATAATCATTTCCTAGTCCAACGGTAGGTGATCGAAATACTCTATTCAATTTAAGAGTGGTTCCTGTATTATAAAATAGAGATTGTCCCTCAACAACTTTTTCTGTTCTTGGTTTTGGAGCGTCCAAGAAAACTGGAGATCTAACATCAATTTCATATCCACGAACAAATGCTTTTCCTGGAGAAATTTTGTATACACCCAGATCGTCTGAGGGAATTCCTCCACTAGGAGTGAATTGATTAGAATTAAAAATTCCTCCACTACCAATATTATCATTTAAAGAATTTAAATATGTTACACCAAAAGGTTTAACATAATAATCTCCAGATTCTGCGTATGTTCTTCTTGCTAAAGTATCGGAGACATCTTTGGCTCTAAATCCTCCGTTGCCAGAAGAAATTGCTCCACCAATAATTTTTTTTGCCTTTAAAACGCCATTATTTACAGTAGCTAACTCTACAAAATTAGTATCATCAAAATCGTCTAATTGTTTTTTGGTTAGACTTACTGAAATCTTTAATCTATCTGCACCGGGAGCAGAATAGTTATTATATCCTTGGGAATTGTCATTTAAAGATTCATCGGAATCTGATGTAACAATCTCCTCATTAACAAATAAACCTACTCTATAACTGGGGGTATTTGAGTATTGATCTAATACTAAAGTTTCTTTATCGACGGTTACAAAACTTCCTCGAATAAAATATACTCCAGCATCGATACTAAATGAAGATCCAGTAGCAGCACTAGAATCAGAAATTGTCGATGCAAATGGAGACCCAGATTGAATGGTTGTATTTCCTAGAAGTCCAGAACTAATTATTTGATTTGATACTAAGAATTCCCCATCACTAAAAGTTTGAGTAGAGTTATTTTGTGTACTTGATCCAAGATAATTTACATATAAAGTCAAACTTCCCCTTTCAGAATCTTCCGGAAATAAAACATAATCAACGTAAGCAGTCACCCCAGAAGATTGTCCTGTAATTTTTGATCCAATTAATTGATCTGCATAAGCAGATACTGGAACTCCTTGGTAAGAATTATTGAGTTGTACGCATTGATAAAGTCTAGAATATCCTGTATTTCCAGGTATTACTTTATCACCATCCTTAAAGAAGTGCTGACCAAACTTCTCAATCTGATCTTGCAGTATTGATTGTAGAGTCGTTAACTCTCTTGCCTGAATTGGATATCCCGGTTTAAATAAGACCTTGTGATAATCATTAGCAGAATCAAAGTCATCAAAATAAGGGGATACGTTAAGATTAGTTTGCTGTGGCATAATTCTTTAGAACTGCAAAATGATTTTTATGTCTTCTTTCTGATTCGAAGATCTTGTTATAGATGGTCTATTATCAACGTAAATAATATTTCCTGCGTGCTTTTTCACTTCTGGATTGGATAGACCATTAAAAAATTCCTGACCAAGATAATATGTTCTATTATTTATTACGGTAGATATACCGGAAAATGAATTATCTATTTGTAGATTTGATCCGGATGACGGAACAATTGTCAGGTCACCACCAGCTTCTGGAGTAGATGTAAACTCATTAATCTCAAATCCATATTGTGGATTTGTAATTCCTATTCCAGTGCTGTTAAATCCGGCTATAGTTCTATCTTGCCAATACTTTAATACTCCTGTTACTTGGTCATAGTTAATAACTCTACCAACTGCTGTAGTTCCAGCAGAAATAGTTTGACTCACAAAAGAATCTGGAGTAAAAGTTGCAGAACTATATCCAGCACCAACCAATCTTAGTGCAAATGTGGCGCTGGCCTTATCCAATGATAACAGCGTAGAATCTGTTGATTGTGGATTTTCTATTAACCCCACTCTAGCAATTTGATTTCCAGTTATAAAGTCTGGATTAGATATATCATTTTCTATTCTAGAGTAAAGCAGTACGTTATATGATCCCAACTCATTGTAAATATTTGATCCATGACCACCTTTTGGAGAAATGATAACATCAAATGTTGGTTTTACTGTGCCAAAAGAAATTCCTGAAGCGTCTAAATCTACGGTTCCATAAGTATAACCAAATCCTTGATTTGACACACTTATAGATTCAACTTTTCTGTCGTTATTTGTTACGATAGTACATTCAGCACCAACACCATCCCCAGAAATAGGAATTCCTGTATACTGTGTTCCACCAATTGGGCCAACAGAATCTCCTCTATTTGTAATAGTTATAACTTTTATAGATCCATCAACTGCATTGTTTCTTACATCAGAGTTTTCAGAGCTAGTTTCCCAATCTTGTGGAACGGGAATAAAATCTGTAGATTCGAATTTTACAATATCACTCGGTTTTATGGTATACAAATACTTCCAAACATATCCATCACCGCTACTTCCCGCAGATCTTGGTTCTAAATCTGTAAATGTTGGTTCGTCCAGAGATGGTCTTCCTGTGGGGTTATCTGGATCTGTTCCATTTTGCAAACAAATGTATACTCTATAATCGCTGTTTAAAACATAATAGGATGCAGAATATAAACTGGTTGAACCAGAAATCTTTGCCGTATTTGTTCTACTATAGTCATGACGATACATGTCATAAGTGGTGCCGGAAGACCACAGTCTTCTAGAAACAACCCTTCTCACATCCGAAGAGTTTATTCTCTTGAGAGCGATCATTGTATCCCAATAATTGTTCTCTTCATCAAAGTTATCCTTTGGAGAAGGTGGATCTACATCCCAATTAGATTGATAATTTGTTGGGTTTGGTAGTCCAACAAAAGAGTAATACGAATTGCCAGAAGACCTAACTTCATTTACAAAGTTTTTTGCGTTTAATATTCTAATCTGATCAGTTACGATTGCAGCCATTGCACACAGTTTTTTTATCTATTTATCACACTACTAAGCAATATAATTTTTATACTTTAGTTGCTTAGTTCTTTGTAGAATAGTGTTTACTGGGTAGGAAATCAACTTGGATCTCCCATCAAGAGTTACTTTGCCCCAACTGAAGATTGCAAACTGATTTGATATCTTTATATCAGAAAAACCAGAAATAGATTCATTTACATTGACATATACCCTTCTGCAGAGAGCACTTTCGGTAGAAACTCCATCTGAGTCAACTTTAACTGGAACTTCTATTGATTCAACTGCATCAACCTTGTATGTGTTATCCACAAAAGATAACCCAGTACTAATTAAATTGCCGTTTTCATCTAATGATGTGATTGGAGAGTCTTCACTACCAATACTTGATTTACTGACAGTAAAGTAATCCCCAACATCCAAAGAACTGATAGTAATTTCAGAATCAACTAATTTAGTATTTCTTAATGGAGAATCTGATGGTATGTGCAAATCAAATATAAATTGTTTCTCACCAGTGTCTTTTTCGTGAGTTCCAAATCCAACTACTATGCCGAAATCCCCATCATATGCAACTACGTTATTAGTTTCTGTAACAGCATATTCTTGAGATATCAATGTTACTTTGTTTTGGAAATCTATAGAAGTGTCATTCTCATTCTTTGCGTTAAATATTGGTCTAACTCCATCACAGTAAAGAACGGTAGATCCTATTTCTATGGGCGATATAATATGTGCAATTGGATTAATAATTGGTTCATAAATTTCTCTATCCTTTCCAACTTCTTGGCCATCAATAATTTTATCCTCAGTTTGACGACACCAATCAACTGGTCTTTCTAAGTTCTCATCACTAGTATTTCCTGGACCAAAGTATAAGTTTGTATTCACAAGATTTGTTGATTCTATCGAATTGACAGTTCTTAAATCTTCATCCAAAAACTTAGATTGTCCTATTGAAGAATCACTATTGACTGTTAATGTATCTCCAGGTTTCACGGTCTCAAGTATTTCTCTATCAATAACATCTGCTCCACCAGTACCCTTATAGAAAATAATTTTTACACTATCTCCAACTTTGAGTGCTTCAGTAAAGGTTAGAACACTACCACCAGTAAATATGTACCCTTCCCCAGGAACTTGCAATATTTCATTGACAAAAACGAGAAGAACATCTTGAACATTAATTTTAGATCCTTTAGAAGCTATAATAGAAACTATATTTCCAGAAAGAGATAGAGGGAAAGATGTTCTTTCTCCATCTATAAACCTCTCAATACTGTCCAAAACCTCTAAGGTTCCCAAAGACCATCCAGTAAATTTATCAGTAAATATCTTATCGATTGTAACTTTGAACTCTTGGAATGAAGAAGTAGTTGGAATTCCCGATTGACCGCCAAATGGAATAGTCAAAACTTCACCAACGTTATATCCATATCCAGTATTTTTTATTTCAAAATCAACAATACTTGATCCCTGTCCAACAACAACATCAACAGTTGCTCTTGTCCCTATTCCAGATGATGGACTAGAATCACTAAAGATTAGTGGAATATTTTCATATGAAAGGGGATCATCAAAAATAACAATAGGAGGATTGGTATAAGTATATCCAACTCCAGGATTTGTAATTGACACACTTGAAATATGTCCATCACTTATAGAAGCTGAACCAATAATATGAGTAAAATCATAATCCGAGGTCTTAACCCCAACATTGACGGTTTGAACGCCTGGTCTATATCCAGAACCACTATTTCCAATACTTATCGATTCAATTGCTCCTCCAATAGAAACGATAGCAGTTCCTCCTGCAGACACTAAAGGTTGATACCCAAATCCATTATCTGATCCAACCGATACTATAATACCTCCTTTGGGGAAACTTGATATTCCAACATCATTGGTTATACTCTGAGAGTTTCCTGTAAATGTAAGAGCAGTCTCTCCTACACTCTCAGACAGAACATAATCGCTAGTTTGTCCTGGACCTTGGAATACATCATTGACCAAAATGATAGCATTTTCATTAGAAATTCCCGTTACATCAGCTCCATTTGATTTGAGTGTAAATTCATTGTTTGTTCCATTAAAATCTTGGGATATATCGTCAAAAACATAGTTCTTATAATAAGTTTCATTTGAAGTATTTGGGATACCAGATCTCAAAAATACTCTTGCGTGGAAACTAGATCCTGTTGATATTCCAGTCCAATCTCTTTCGTCAGGAGTATTTGTTTCTCCACCCAAAGGAATATTTCCTGATGGAGCTTCAATAAAGGTAAGAACATTATCTACAATATTATAATCCCCAGTAACCTTAGTCACCAATTCTCCAGAAGGATAACTGCCAACAGATGTTCCAAGCCAAGATCTACGAACTCTGAGTCTATTCGTAACACCAATACCAATGCCTTCAATAAGCATAATTTCATTACCAACTCTGACCAGGTCTCCTCCAAAGAATGATGTAATTCCAGCGAATTCTATTAAATCATCAGTAGTTGTAACATCATCTGATAAGGTTGTTGTTAGTGCAACAGAGACAACTGGAGATTGTATGATATTATCAATAGAAACTATTACCTTAGAATTTTGATTTGTCGATACAAATCTATGCTCTGTTCCTATGCCGACGCTAACAATATCTAAGGTATCTGGGATACTCTTCAGAGCATTTTGAGCACTGGACGCCAATTTAATCTTATTATCACTGATGTTGACAACAAATAATTCTCCAGGTAGTTTATCTGTAAGTCCTATTCCAACAAAATTTTCGGTCGAGATTCCGATAGATTCGGTCGATCCCACTCCTGTATTGTAATATTTTATAGATTCTCCAGAAACAAAGAAATGGTTTGGTATTATGATAGTATCTTCATTTACATCAACAATAGATGGATCATTGCCCTTAAATACTTTTTCAAAAATTGGGTCATTTTTGTATGTCAAGTTAAAAGATCGTTTAATATCTTTTTCGTTTCCTTCATAAAGTCCAAAACCAGTTTCTATTGATCCATTATTAAAATCAATTTGATCCTTTTCATCATCTTCATTTCTGAGTGCATTCATGTATACATTCACATTTACATCAATACCAGGTAATGGTGTGAATAAAACTTGAGTGGTTGCTGCGGTTCCAACCTGGGATTTAACTACTCTTGACCCAATTGTTCCTAAACCGGAGAGGGTTGTAACTTCACCAAATTCGGTATCATAAGTTTCATAACCAGAAATTGTTGGTTGATAGTCATCTACAACAACAAACTCTGAGAATTGATACTCATTATTCGTAGAATCATGAGCTTGAATCATAAAATATCCCACATCATAAGTACCATCACATGGATACTCTGATATTACAGTCTCCTCTGGCAATATAGAGGATGGAATTGATGTTACTCTAGATTCTATTCTAGAGTGCTTCATATCTACCGATTCGGATTGATCAGAGGTTGAATTTGCAAGTCCTACAGTAATTGTATTAATTACTCCAGTAGATCCTACACCAACGGCATTTGGAATGAAATCTACATTCAATTTCGATCCACTTAAATACGCAAAGTACGTGCCAAATCCCGATGTTGCATATGGTCCAGAGCTTGTGGTTAGTTGTCCATATTCAAGCATAGAAACCTCGTTTCCATTATGTGCGATATTGAGTTGTGTGAATTCAAACTCATTACCCTGATACGAATCTGCTGTTAATTGGACAAGAACTTTTGCTGAGTTATATCCACTATCAATACCGACAATGGTCGATGAGTGTCCGTAAGAAATAGCAATACTACTGGTGTCTATAATGGATTGCCCAATAATAGTGGTTCCTGCACCAAGTAAATTGTCGTCCAAATTATATGACACATTAGTAATATCGTAATCATTGATGGAGAATCTTGTTGGGAAAAATTGAACCTGACCATCTGTTCCAGAAATAGTAAAATCGAAAAATCCTTGGTCATAAGTTGTCCCAACTCTTCCATATTGATTCATATATCCAAATGATCTGTCATGAATGAGATCAACAATCATTAATTGTCTCTGCTGCGTAAACCTTCTATCTTTAACATACGTTATATACTTGATCGCTCTCTTATCTCTAACATCAAAGTTATCGATAACACTAAAGGTTGTTGGCCTTGGTTTGCTATTAAAAGTACTACTTACATCATCAACCGAAAGAACTCTGTTTCCAACAGATTCTGAAAAGTCTGTAATAATTCTATTTGCAAAGATAACTTCATTTGATATTGTGTTTGAGTTTATTGATAATGAGTTTTCCTTCACTAAGTCAAAATCGTAAACACAATTCAAATTCGCAACTCCTATTAAATCATTAATAGTGTCGTATGATGTTAAATCTGTGGAGAGTCCAACAACTAAGGAAGTTTTGTTATCTGGCGAAGATTCTAGTTGATAATCTGAGAATTTTTTATATCCAACGCTGTGATTCAATATTGAAACAGGATCGTTCCAAGTATCATAATCAACTCTTGATTTTAAAGAATATGAGAACTTCTGATAATAGTCACCATCTTGAATTCTTTGTGTATTCTCATTTAAGAATCCTGATTTTACTTGCAGTCCATCAACTACAGTTGAAGTGCTTTTTAAATTAAAATATGAATCTGGAGATTCTATATTCTTTGCAATACCTTGAGTTTTTGATGTTACACCCTCAATAAGTTCTCCAACAACAAAGTTTTGCTTCGATGAAATTCTCAGAATGCCAGTTCTGGGATCCCATCCATTCACAATTCCGGTTGCCGAATCTGATCTTACAGACTCATCAGCAAAATATTGATTATTTTTTAATAATACATTAAAGGTTGGGAAATGTTTCTGAGGTATAATTCTTCCCACAGAATTAATATCGTCAAATGATCCTGGGGTATTATTAGTTCCCTCAAAAAATTCTGACATACTATAAGTTACTGTCCCTATACCACCAATATTCTCATCTGTAGAAGTAATTGTAAACAACTGGTAGTTGTAATTTTCTGAATTGTATCCTCTTTCTGTAGAACCAACACCGATACTAACATTTTCAATTAGAACCTTATCATTTACTTTAAATGGGAAAGAATCTGTATCACTGAATCCTGATGATAATGTTACTGTTACATCTTTATTGTTCGAATTATATGATAATGAGCTAATTCCTACACCATTACTGTTCTTTGTTGGAATTATTGTTGGAATTAAGTTACTTATTCCGTTAGTGTTCTTAAGGATTGATACATCAGAATCTCCCAAAGAATACTTAAGATCCAAATCCGATACTACAGTATTTGTCCTACTATCCACAACAATAAGATCGGGTGAACTAATATATCCCTTCCCAACGGAAGATATTCCTATAGATTCTATAGAATACAATGGATCAATTTTAACTATCTGAGGCATCATTACAGATGGACTCAATGTTTTATCTGATGGGAAGTTATATCCAATATTGTCAATAGATATCTTCTTGATTTTACCAATTGTTTGACTAGAAGCTTCAACAACAGCATTAATTCCAAATGATGAAGTTATTGTAGATATTCCTGGCAAAGAACTATAATTTCCACCGGAATTTTTTATATCTACTTCCTTTATTGGTCCATAAGCATTTGTGCATGTTGTTGTATACGAAATATTTGATATTGAGGATGCATAAGATACCCTTTCCGGAGTCTTATCAATGGTATATACAAATTCTGTTGGCGATTTAAGAGATACTGTATGTTGACCATTATATTCGCTAGACGTAGATTTTATTTCCGACCCAGAAATAACTTCTGAGTCTACAACAACACTCTGCTTTTCTTCTGGAATATTACTTTCAAATACTGGATCTAACTTATAATAAAGAGTATCTGGAATTTCTTCATTAACTGTCAAAATAACTTTGGCATCTGCAGTAACTCCTACAGATCCTATCTTTTCAACATTAAATGTCGTTCCATCTTTTACCTTACTCCATTTATTTGTAAAATTGTTATCAGAATACAAATTAAACTCAAAAGCAGAATATAATGTCGAAAGGCTTGAATATGATAGTGAATTGTCTGATAGATCAAAAATTACTCTGGAATTCTTATATACTTTTATTTGTGGATTTACTGGGTTGATTGATCCAGAAGATGCTTCTAATATTTTAACTGCTGGTGGAGTAATATTTTTAGAATCCTCATAGCTGGATGCTAATTTAAAATTATTATCATCTAAACATATAATATAATAAATTCCGTTATTTTCAAGACCTTGTGCTGGAGATGGTGAAGTGTATATTACTTTTTCTCCGGTAGAAAATCCATGATTTTCTATCATTATACTATCATTAGTTGTATTTACATTTGCAGGAGAAAAGTCTTTGGGGTTTATAATAACTCTTCTGTTGTAATCATTATACTTAACAGAGAATGTTGTTGGTGTTGATGAATTAACATCGACAAAAACATCATGCCCACTCATTAATCCATGTGTCTGAGCAGTCGATACCGTAACAATATTTCTTGTAATTTTTCCAGTATTAACTTTATAATTTGTAGAGAAACTATGATAAACACCTGTTCCAATTCCAGAGAAATATAAAGTTCCAGAGTCTCTATAAGTCTCTGCAATACCGACAAAATTGCCAGAAGGGTTGAGACCAACTCTAACTGTGGAAATACCAATCAAATCGTCATTTATCTTTGCAACAAAAACCTCTTGCTGATCTGAAAGGGATATTGGAGAAGAAAGGTCTTCTTCTCTGGAAACTACTATTGGGCTCCCAGTATTTGAAGAGTACGTTAATATATCTCCGGTATTAAGATTATGGTCTTCTATGTATATTGAGTTTGTACCCAAATCAATGGATTCGTTTGGATCAAAATACAACTCTTTATTGAGTTTATAATCAACCCCTTCGTTTGATTTTGATTTTATGATTATTTTTTTAGAAACTTCTAAAAGTTCTTCGAATGGCGGATGTGAAGATCCGATAGTTCCGTCAATAGATCTCAAGACCCTTATTCTTGATAGTTTTCTATCAATGTTTAGAACCTTCACTTTTTCTGATCCGATACTAAGAATATCATTCTCTCTTATATTTGGATATGTCAAATCTCCAGAAACATTAAAATGTGTCACCAATCCAGTTGATGTCGATGGTTCAATTCCAGATACATCTGTTCCCAATCCAACTACAAATAAAACATTATTCTTTACATTTGCTTTATACGAACCCCCAAGTTCAGTTGTTGTTGTAGATATCCCAGAAATTGTAATAATATCCTGATTTTTAAATTCATGTGGATTTGGAGTATATAATACATACTCTCCCCGTATTGATGATGGATATATCTCAACTTCTCCAATACTGCTTGTGGCCACACTGATATTATTTACTTGTTTTCCGCCAACCATTGAGACTTTGGCAGATACTTTATTTCCAGAGATACTTCTATCCTCAAACGAGATTGAATCTCCAACCTGATAAAGATCTCCTGCACTAGTAATTCCTACAGAATCTATACTTCCATTAGATGCAAAATTTATAGTTGATTTTTGTGATAAATTTTGAGGTATATACAGGTACTCGTATTTAATATCATCTTCAATCAAATTATATGGATTTATGACTCTACACCAATTTTCATCATTTAAATCAATATCATCTTGATTTGATTTTCCCTGAAAATTAAAATCTATTGGATTGTCATTATAATTATTTCCAATTAAGTATGGGAAACTGGGTCTTCTATACTTTGCAAACGGTCCTGAAGAATCTACAGCACTATCATTAATCGTTGCAAAATATGCATATGTTCCCTCAGGAAAATCGGGAGTAACACAAAATCTTCCATTATTTTCATCAAGAATATCTTCGTCTGCAATATATTGATAAGAATAGTCTTCTACAAAAAACCCTTCCGGGAATAAAGATACTGGCGGTCTCGACTCTTTTAAATCAATACTATATCCAGATTTCATTTGAAGAACAATTCCACCAGATTTTGTTGCAAATCCATATGGGCCATAAATCGGATTTCCATCATACGCCCACCCAATAATTGGTGAGTGATCTGATGATTTTACTTCTAAACTATTGACACGCTTTAAGTCTTTTTTGCCATATAAAATTTTTGCATCCTGATCAACAGAGAAAACAGATTCTCTTAATTTTCTGGGAGCGTATATGTGAGAGTATTGGAGTCCAAGATTTTTATTTAAACCCTCAGTGATGTAACCATCGTCATCAGATACTCTTGAAAAGTTTTTCTCAAAAAGATTTATTCTCCAAGATTGAAGTATTGGTTTAAAACTTGCTCCTTGACCGGAAGATATGATGTCTATAAACGTTTCTTGATCATATCCAAATCCACCAGAATTTATCTTTACAGATGACAATTTCCCATCAACTATGATGGGGACCAAAACTGCGCCAACTCCGCTACCAATAATATTTAAATCTGGTGAGTGGGTGTAATTTCTACCAGAATTTTGTATTATGACTTCTACTATACTTCCATTTCTTATAACGGGTTTGACTTGAGCCCCGTATCCAAATCCCAATCTTATTTCTGGAGGTCTTTCAAAGTTTATGACCTCAGACGATCCATATCCAACTCCACCGTTCGATAAGTATAATGATGTAACTTCTCCACGGAAAATTGGTTCAATTTTAGCTTCAAAAGTTTCATTGTCAATTGAGGATATTCCAACCTTTCCAATTAAATTTACTGAAATATCTTGATAATTAAAAATATGTGTTCCTATACCAGAACTTGTTAGATTTTCATATTGACCAGTTTTATAAAAATAATCTTTTTCTTTCGATCCTAACTCAGTGTTTATTCTTGATAACTTGAATGAATCTTTATCTATTTTTGTCAGATAATACTCGGTGTTAATTGATAGACCCCCAACAGGATTTCCATCACAAGTATACTTGACTATTTCTCCGGTATCATAGTCATGATTTTTAATATTGACAATATCTAATGAAGTATTGATTCCTACAGGTCCTATAGATCTTTTTTTGTTTTGATAGTTAGATCCTGGAGAAACTACATTGATGGATTCGACTATTGACTTTTTATTAAACGACTTTAACTCATGAACTCCTATACCATATGAAAGTAAAGATATTGTGTTAATTCCAGAGATAGAATCTGCTAAGTTTTTATGAAGCTTTACGGATAAATCGTTTTGAATCGACACGAAATATGATTCGTTGGGAATCAGTCCTCCAACGGCATCCTGACTGTTTGTACTGTAAATTACTTTTTCAGAGTTTCTAAATTTGTGATATGTACTGAACTCAATAGTAGAGATTGTGGTACCTATGCCAACTTGAGATTGTGAATCAAATGATGCTGAGTGGTTAATCAACTTCATATTAGCAAAGGCTTTTGCACCTGAACCATTCCCCCCATTTATGTTTATTTTTGGGGTCTCTTCATAGTCAAAGCCAGAATCTAAAATTCTAATCTCTCTCAAAGAACCTGATAGGGAAACAAATCCCTCAGCACCCACCCCCACAGGGTCTTCTACCACCACTGGAGGAGGACTAATAACATCATAGTCAAATCCTGGTGATAAAATATCAACCATATCAATTTTCCCATAATTAATAAAATCATTGGACTTATAATTTAATATTTCCACCCCATTAATTAAAATACCGGTAAACCCAGGATCAGTATTAAATACGGATCCATTGTTTGTTGGTTTTGAGATTTTTCTGAATATTTTTTGCGATTCTAAAGTCTTTGACTTTAATTTAAATGGTTTTATAGTATTGTTGTTTACAGTTAATGGAGAATCTATAGATATGAATTCTGATTTATAGATATTTGTCCTACTCCTAGAAAGTTTTATTGTTGTTGAAGAAACTCTCTTTACAAAATACAATCCTTCACCACCAGAATCTTCGGTGAAAAGTGATGAAGAAATTGTAGTATTAGTTACTTCTTGCCCATCATCATCAGTTGTTGTAGTTATTATTTTTTCGGGGATATAATAAACAGCATCTCCAGTATAGAATCCATGATCTCTTCCTGAAGAAATTTCTAATTCTTCACCAAAAAATCTACCAGAAAATGTAACAGATCTATCTGATGTTTCTATCGGTTGAGATTCATAGTGTGGAATAGATGGTGACGCAACAATATATTCATCTCTATCAATTTTTGATTGATATACATTTTGTACGTTTGTTGTATAAAAAGATGATTCTGGAAAAAAGTTAGATGATAGTTTTAATAGGTTTCTTTTGAACGTATATTTTTTAAGTGGTGAAAGATTTCCTTGCCCTTTAATGACAATTGATTTGGATGACGGGATATCAATAATAGATGAAGATTTTGATATTCCATCGTTGGAAGTAATTGTACCAACGTCTCCTAATTTAAAGTAGTGGTCTACGTTCAGATTAACTCTGTATGTATTATCGGAGCTATCTACAAGAATAATATTGTTTACTTTGTATGTTGGTGACACATTGTAAAACCAATTTTTCGCCAATGGACCATCAATCGATGCTCCAAGAGTTTTTATCTGAGCAACATCTCCACTCTCATAATATCTAGAATTATCTGAGAAGCTTATCTCATTTAAAACAGAATTAATCCTAACTCTAATCTCTTGATCGTCAAATGATGCATAGGCAAATGTGTTTATTCCAACTACAGATTTATCTAAAATAGTCCCAGATA
>Ga0066840_10000025_pt1 | contig 23179 bp, 35 predicted proteins | sample ETNtaG_32_FD_67281 | JGI IMG/M metagenome (GOLD analysis project Ga0066840, IMG submission 67281) | Marine microbial and viral communities from oxygen minimum zone, Eastern Pacific Ocean - ETNP201302PF84A | ecosystem: Environmental > Aquatic > Marine > Oceanic | place: Pacific Ocean: Eastern... | reverse complement strand
AGAAGTGGTAGTGCATCTGGATCTGCTCTTCAAACTATTGATGTAACATCTGGTGCTGTTTCGGTATCAGGAACACAAGCAACCATCAATCCACCATCCGATTTAGCATATGAAACTGATCAATATATTGTTGTTGATGCAGGATGTTTTAGAAACTCTGATGGAGATGTTGCATCAGGAAACGCAATAATCAATACTTATAACTTTACAACAGAATCTGATATTCCGCCATTAGGAGGTGCTGGTAAAGGTGGATACCTTATCTGTTGTTCATCAGGTAATTTATGGATCGTGGCACCATCATCAACTCAAGTAAGAAGAAATTGGTACAATAGAAATAATGCCATAACAACTGCTAATGCTAATGCTGCTTGTGGTGATTGGTTTATACCAACCTGCGCACAACTAAACAATCCAGGATATACTTGTCGTACTTATTGGGACTCGTACCAGACAAACTGTGCCTACTGGAGTAATACACCGTATGCTCCCTGGGCCGCTTATTGTGTGTTTTTTCAGCCTGGCTCAGCACTTAATGGCGATCAAAATTATATAAACTCAGATATATATGTCCGCGCCTTCAGATGTGTATCATATTAATTAAATGATTACCATCGATAAATAATAAAAGCAAATGCCTAGTGGATAGCGAATATGGCTATTAAAGTCTCAGGAACAGTTGTAATTGATAACGATAGAAACTTTAGTGTAGGCGTAGTAACAGCTACATCATTAGATGTTCCACCACAAGTAATTACCTTCAGTCCCACTGATGGTTCATCAGATAATGCAATTGATACTAATATAGTCATTACCTACAATACAGATGTACAAAAAGGTAGTGGTAATATTACTTTAAGAGAAGGTAGTGCATCAGGAACTGTTATTCAAACCATTGCAGTTTCATCCGGCACTGTATCAATTTCCGGTGGAGCAGTAACAATTAACCCTGCGTCAGATTTACCGACTGGTAAAGACATCTATGTTGTAGTTGATGATGGTGCTTTTGAAAGCACTTCATTAGAAAGTGGAACTAACTTGCTTGATACCTATAATTTTACAACAGGGCCTATTACAGTATCATCCTTCAGTCCGTCTGATGGTGCAACTAATCAAACTATTAGTACTAATATTGTCATAACTTTTAGTGAAAATATTACAAAAGGAAGTGGTAATATTACCTTAAGAGCAAGTAGTGCATCAGGAACTGTAAGACAAACTATTGATGTAACATCAGGTGCTGTGTCTGTTTCTGGCACTCAAGCAACCATTAACCCACCATCCGATCTTCAATATTCAGAAGATACTTATGTAGTTGTGGATGCCGGATGCTTTAGAAACTCTGATGGAGACGTTGCATCAGGAAACGCAATCATCAATACTTATAACTTCACTACAGAAGCAGAACTATCATTAGGTGATATCCATGAAGGTGGATATCTCATCTGTTGTTCATCAAATAATTACTGGATTGTATCACCATCAGCTGCTGAAGTTATTAGAAGCTGGTATGACAGAGCTCAGGCTAATACAAGAGCACAACAAGTCACAGGATGTAGTGGATGGTTTATACCCACTGTAACACAACTCTATAATCCAGGATATACTTGTAGAACTTATTGGGAGGATGGAAATGGAACTAATGCGGTTCACTGTGCCAACGGATACTTTTATTCTAATACAGAAAACAATAGTGCCGATGCATGTGGTGTACGAATTATTACTGGAACACTTCAAGGTTCCTTAGATAAGAGGGGCGATAATGCATTTCCATGTCCCGGTGGGTGTGGATTTAACATCCGTGCCTTCAGGTGTGTATCATATTAATAAAATAATGCTGCTAATAAATAACTAAAGCAAACGTCCAGTAATACGAAATGAGTATTCAAGTTTCTGGTGTAAACGTGATAGATGACGATAGAAATGCAAATGTTGGTATAGTAACTGCAACATCATTAGATGTTCCACCATCAGTTGTTTCATTTAGTCCTACTGATGGATCATCTGATGTATCATTGACATCTAACATTGTTATTACATTTAATGCTACTGTAGAAAAAGGTAGTGGCAATATTACATTAAGAGAAGGAAGTGCATCAGGAACTGTAATTGAAACCATTGCAGTTTCATCCGGTTCTGTTTCGATATCTGGTGGAGCAGTAACAATTAATCCAAGTGATTTTTCAACTGGTAAAGATATCTATGTTGTAGTTGATGACGGTGCATTTACAAGTGCTGCATTGGGTAGTGGAACTGAATTAATTAATACTTATAACTTCACCACAGGGCCCATCACAACATCATCTTTTAGTCCATCTGATGGTGCCACGGGACAATCTGTTAGTACTAATATTGTCATTACGTTTAGTGAAAATATTTCTAAAGGTTCAGGAAACATTACTTTAAAAGCAGGTAATCCATCAACAGGAACTGTAAGGCAAACTATTGATGTAACATCTGGTGCTGTTTCGGTATCAGGAACTCAAGCAACTATTAACCCACCATCCGATCTTCAATATGAAGAAGATACCTACATTGTAGTTGATGCCGGATGCTTTAGAAATGCCGATGGAGATGTTGCATCAGGAAACGCAATAATCAATACTTATAACTTTACTACAGAATCTGATGTTCCGCCATTAGGAGGTGCTTATGGAGGTGGATATCTTCTTTGTTGTTCAGGAGGTAATTTATGGATCATAGCACCAGCAGGAACACTATGTGAATCCTCTTGGTGGCAAAGAAATCAAACCGTAAATTGCGCTAATGCTAATGCTGCTTGTGGTGATTGGTTTGTACCTACTGTAGCTCAATGGAAAAATCCAGGATGGCAATGCAGAGCATATTGGGATAGTGGATTTGGGGATTGGCCTACTTACTACTGGGCTAATTCAGATACATCTGGATCATCGCTGCCCACCACAGCTAATCCTGCATCTCCTACTCAAGGTTGTTGGGTAAATTTAGAACCTACTGAATGCTATTGTGGATCTATACATAAGAGTAATCAAAGAAAAGTCCGTGCCTTCAGGTGTGTTTCTTATTGATTATAAGTAACCACTAATAATAAATAACTAAAGCAAACGCCTAATAAAAAGCGAAGATGGCCATTCAAGTTTCTGGTGTAAACGTAATAGATGACGATAGAAACCTCAATGTAGGTGTCTTAACAGCAACATCATTAGACGTTCCGCCACTAGCAATCAGTTTTAGTCCTACTGATGGATCATCTGATGTATCATTGTCATCAAATATTGTTATTTCATTTAATTCTGATTTAAATAAGGGAAGTGGAAATATTACTATAAGAGATGGTAGTGCCTCAGGAACTATTCTTGAAACCATAGCAGTTTCATCGGGTAATGTATCAATTTCCGGTGGAGTGGTAACAATTAATCCTTCCTCAGATTTTCCAACTGGTAAAGACATTTATGTTGTAGTTCCTGATGGTGCCTTTGAAAGTTCTGCATTGGGTGCTGGTACAAATTTAATTAATACCTATAACTTCACTACAGGGCCCATTACAACATCATCTTTCTCTCCTTCTGATGGTGCCACTCTACAATCCATTACTACTAATATTGTTATTACCTTTAGTGAAAACATTACGAAAGGAAGTGGTAATATCACTCTTAGAGCAGGAAGTGCATCAGGAACTATAAGGCAAACTATTGATGTAACATCGGGTGCTGTTTCGGTATCAGGAACTCAAGCAACTATTAACCCACCATCCGATCTTCAATTTGAAGAAGATACTTATGTGGTAGTAGATGCAGGATGTTTTAGAAACTCTGATGGGGATGTTGCATCAGGAAACGCAATAATCAATACTTATAACTTTACTACAGAATCTGATGTTCCTCCTTTAGGAGGTTCTTATGAAGGTGGACTTCTGATCTGTTGTTCAGGAGGTAATTTATGGATCGTAGCACCATCATCAGTAGAAGTTAAAAGAAGCTGGTGGCAACGAGCCCATGCAGCAACATCGGCTAATGCTAATGCTGCTTGTGGTGATTGGTTTGTACCCACTCTACAAATGATGCAAAACCCAGGATTCCAATGTAGAACTCATTGGGACTCAATAACTTATCCCGAGTGGTACTGGGGTAATAATACAGACTACGGACACCACGGCGTCGGCGCAAAGAGCATATATATGACGACTGGAGGACTGGCTGGCGACAATAAAAATACCAGTTACTGGATCCGTTCTTTCAGATGTGTATCATATTAATAAATAACACTACCAATAAATAATAAAACAAACGCCTAGTAGACAGCGAAAATGGCCATTCAAGTTTCTGGTGTAAACGTAATAGATGACGATAGAAATGCAAATGCTGGTGTAGTAACTGCAACATCATTAGATGTTAACCCAATTCCTATCGCATTTAGTCCATCTGATGGATCATCTGATGTATCATTAACATCCAATATTGTTATTACATATAATTCGAGTATTGCTAAAGGAAGTGGAAATATTACCTTAAGAGAAGGAAGTGCATCAGGAACTGTAATTGAAACTATAGCAGTCTCTTCGGGATCTGTAACTCTATCTGCTGCTCAAGTAACCATTAATCCTAGTGATTTCCCAACTGGTAAAGACATCTATGTTGTGATTGATGAAGGTGCTTTTGTTCAAAGTAATACAGAATTAGGTGGTTCAAGTCCACTATTAAATACCTATAATTTCAGTACAGGGCCTATTACAGTATCATCCTTCAGTCCTACTGATGGTGCTACAGATCAAGAAATTACCACTAATATCGTTATTACATTCAATGAGAATATTGCTAAAGGAAGTGGTAATATTACGTTAAGAGCAAGTAGTGCATCAGGAACTGTAAGACAAACCATTGATGTAACATCAGGTGCTGTATCAGTTTCTGGTACACAAGCAACTATCAATCCACCATCCGATCTTCAATATGAAGAAGATACTTATGTGGTAGTAGATGCTGGATGCTTCACGAATACTGATGGTGATGCTGCATCAGGAAACGCAATTATTAATACTTACAACTTTACTACAAAAGCAAGTTGGCCAGCTTTAGGAGCACAAGGTGAAGGTGGATATCTTATGTGTATGTCAGGAGGTACTTTATGGATTGTAGCACCATCATCAACAGAAGTAACAAGAAATTGGTACAATAGAAACGACGGAGTAACAACCGCCAATGCTAATGCTGCTTGTGGTGATTGGTTTATACCAACCTGTGGACAACTAAAGAATCCAGGAGTAACTTGTAGAACATATTGGGACTCATACGCAAATACACCCCCCCAGGTTTGTATGACTCTCTACTGGAGTACAACATCTCCCGCCAGCCACCTCGCTCGAAGCGTAAGCATATGTAGTATGGGTGTAAACAACGGATCGAAGACTCATAATCGCTGTGTCCGCGCCTTCAGGTGTGTGTCTTATTGATTAAATATCAATTGTCAATAAATATTTAAAGCAAACGCCTAGTGGATAGAGAATATGGCTATTAAAGTCTCAGGAACAGTTGTAATTGATAACGATAGAAATTTCAATGTAGGTATATTAACAGCTACATCATTGGATGTTAATCCACTTCCTATCACATTTAGTCCTACTGATGGTTCATCGGATGTGTCATTGACATCTAATATTGTTATTACATATAATGCGAATATTTCTAAAGGAAGTGGAAATATTACTTTAAGAGATGGTAGTGCATCGGGAACTATAATTGAAACCATTGCAGTTTCATCAGGTTCTGTAACTCTATCTGCTGCTCAAGTAACAATTAATCCTAGTGACTTTCCCACCGGAAAAGATATCTATGTTGTGATTGATGAAGGTGCTTTTGTTCAAAGTAATACTGAATTAGGTGGTTCAAGTCCATTATTGAATACCTATAATTTTACAACAGGGCCTATTACAGTATCATCCTTCAGTCCGTCTGATGGTGCAACTAATCAAACTATCAGTACTAATATCGTTATTACTTTTAGTGAGAACATAACCAAAGGAAGTGGTAATATTACGTTAAGAGCAAGTAGTGCATCAGGAACTGTAAGACAGACTATTGATGTAACTTCTGGTGCTGTATCTGTTTCTGGCACACAAGCAACCATTAACCCACCATCAGATCTTCAATACTCAGAAGATACCTATATCGTAGTTGATGCAGGATGCTTCAGAAATGCCGATGGAGACGTTGCATCAGGAAACGCAATCATCAATACTTATAACTTCACTACAGAAGCAGCACTATCATTAGGTGATTCACATGAAGGTGGATGCCTCATCTGTTGTTCATCAAATAATTATTGGATTGTTGGCCCTAAGAGTTCTGAAACAATAGGCAGCTGGTATGGCAGAACTGGTGCTGTATCACAAGCAAATAATGTTGCTGCATGTGGAGATTGGTTTATACCCAATATATCACAACTCTCGAATCCAGGACGTGTTTGTAGAACTCATTGGGACTACACTGCAGGATCCAATACCCCCCAGAGTTACTATCCGGTTTACTGGAGTAATACAGAAAGTACTAGTAATGTAGCATGTAGTGTACACTTTCCTATTGGACATACAAGTACATTTCCAAAATCTCGAAATTTTTACTCTCGTGCCTTCAGGTGTGTTTCTTATTGATTATAAGTAACCACTAATAATAAATAACTAAAGCAAACGCCTAGTAGAATACAAAATGGCTATTAAAGTTTCTGGTGTAAACGTAATAGATAACGATAGAAATCTTAATGTAGGTGTCTTAACAGCAACTTCAGTAGATGTTCCGCCACAAGTGATTAGTTTCAGTCCTGCTGATGGTGCATCTGATGTAGCAATTAATAGCAATATTGTTATTACATTTAATGCTAATGTAGAAAAAGGTAGTGGTGGTAGTATTACCCTAAGAGAAGGTAGTGCATCAGGAACTCTAATTGGATCTATCCCGGTTTCGGGGAGTAATGTAACAATATCTGGTGGACAGGTTACAATTAATCCTGCCGATTTCCCTACTGGAAAAGATATCTATGTTATAGTAAGTGATGGGTGCTTTACAAGTGCTTTATTAGGTAGTGGTACAGATTTAATCGATACCTATAACTTCACTACAGGCCCAATTACAACATCATCTTTTAGTCCATCTGATGGTGCTACTAATCAAGCTGTTGACACTAATATTGTTATTACCTTCAGTGAAAATATTGCAAAAGGAAGTGGTAATATCACTTTAAGAAGTGGTAGCGCATCAGGAACTATACGACAAACTATTGATGTAACATCTGGTGCTGTTTCGGTATCAGGAACTCAAGCAACTATTAATCCACCATCTAATCTAGAGTATGAAGAAGATACTTATGTGGTAGTAGATGCTGGATGTTTTACTAATACTGATGGTGATGCTGCATCAGGTAATGCGATTATTAATACTTATAACTTTACAACAGAAGTTGCTCTTCCACCAATAGGAAGTGTTTATGAAGGTGGAAATTTAATTTGTGCTTCATCAAATAATGCATGGATTGTAGCACCACGATATAGTGAAGTCAGGAGATCTTGGTGGGATAGATGTCATTCAGTGACTCTCGCTAATTCATCCGCAGCTTGTGGTGATTGGTTTTATCCTAACTGTGCTCAAACGGGGAATCCGGGATATAATTGTAGAACTCATTGGTGCTGTTATTGCAGACATAGGCATTACTGGACTGACACAACTTATCAATGCAACCCGTCACATCCTACTGATGCTTATAGACGGATGGATGATGGAAGCACGTCTACCGCTTCTAAGAATGGACATCAACAAACTCGTGCCTATAGATGTGTTTCTTATTGAATTATACTTATTCGCAACATTTACCCTCACAGAAATGTGAGGGTTTTTTAATGTATATTGAAAATTCATCTAAATATGGTAGAATTTAAAAAAATCACTGAATTCACTATGAACTTGATGTCAATTTATTCCACTCCATTGTGGCAATCAGAATATCCAGAATTTGAAGAACATAGAGAATTATTCCTCACAACAATTAAAGAATTTAAAGAACAGAATCCAACAAAAGAAACACCGCGATCAAATATTGCTGGTTATCAATCATCAAGTAAACTTCAAGGGGTAGAAGAGTTTCGTCCCCTATTTGAATATATTTGCCAGATGGCATATAAGGCAGTAGCAGATTTAGATTTTGTAGAATGTGATATTGCACTCACCGAAGCATGGTTGAATGTCAATGACAGTCGTCAGTGTATGAATAGTGAACATATTCATGGTGAAGTATTTTCTGGGGTATTTTATCTTCATGCTCCAGAGGGTAGTGGAAAACTTTCCATAGTGAATCCAGGAATTAATAAAATGTGGAACGGTTGTCAATTAGTGTCACAAAAGAATCAATTTACAGGAGAAAGTATTCGTATTGAACCTATAGAAGGTAATATCATACTTTTCCCTTCTTATATTCCTCATTCAGTAGAAACTAATGATCATGACGAAGAGCGTATTTCAATTTCGTTTAATATAATTGCACTTCCTAAAGGTTCTATTCAAAAACCTCAATCATAATTGATGAAACAATATTATTTTATCTCAGGACTTCCGAGATCTGGTTCTACATTATTGTCTGCAATTCTAAAACAAAATCCAGAGTTTTATGCCGATATTGCATCGCCAGTAGAAGCACTCACAGGAAGTTCTATTGATATTATTACACAAAATGAGGTTAATCTTATAGTTGCTGAAAAACAAAGAAAGAATTTATTGCATGGAATTTTTGATGGTTATTATCAGCACATAGAAAATCCTACAATTTTTGATAGTTCAAGAAGTTGGACGAAAAAAACTAATTTACTTCATGCACTATTTTCATATACAAAAATTTTATGTCCCGTAAGAGATATTATTTCAATTTTAAATTCGTTTGAAGTTCTTTTAAATAAAAATTGTTTTTATACCAAACAAATCAGCGAAAAAGTATTTTCTGATAATATCTTTAAAAGAACTCAAGAAATTTTTGAAAGAGAAGTAATTAAGTATCATTCTTTTCTTCAAGAAGGTTACTTACTTAACCCAGAAATGATTTACTTTATTAAATACGAAAACCTTTGTAAAGAACCTGAAAAAACAATGAGAGGGGTATATGAGTTTCTTGAAAAACCTTATTATTCTCATGATTTTAGAAATGTAAAATATTCAAACGAAAATTTTGATAAGTCTTGTAACCTTAAAGATTTGCATACAGTTAGAAAAGCAGTGAAATATAAACCACCAAGAATTATTCTTCCATCACAAATAGTTCAAAAATATAAGAAAATGAATATGGAATTTTGGGACGATGATAATAAAAATATTCTTAATGAGTTTATTGAATATAAATGAAAATCTTAACGATACCTCTATTAGCACATGATTCATCTATTTGCATCTTAGAGGATGGTGCGATTACTTCTTATAAAATGGAGGAAAGATTTTCAAGAGAAAAGCATGATTTGAATTTTGATAAAATTTTAGATAATTTAAAAGATAATCACTTTGACAAGATTATTATTACCCAACATTTTCTTGAAAAATATACTTACCCCGTAAAAAGAGTAAAAGAAAAGATTCAAAATCTTTCATACGATGATTTGATCGTTGAAAGTGAAAGACACCATCTATATCATGCATATTCTGGGTTTTATTATTCTGAATTTGATGAAGCAATTTGTTTATCTATAGATGGTACAGGTGCCCTTTTAAAAAATGATGATGTTGAAATAGAATCAGTATATATCCTAAAAAGAGATCAAAAAGAAAATAGATTGTATCAAAGAACAAGAAAATTTGGTGAGGTTTTGGAAGGAGATACTTTTGAAATTCACACCGCGAGAGTTGCTGATGAATATTTAAGTGTTGGCGAAAAATTTTCAAGATATTCTATGTCTGTGGGATATGGTAACCTTGATGGTGCAGGAAAAATTATGGGACTTGCACAATATAGAAACTACAAAGAAAAACTTCAGTATCCATATAACTCAAAAGAATGGAAACTGAGAGTTGATGAAGCACATGATTTACAACAAGAAACTCAAAATCATATTCTCTCATTAATTAAAAAATATACAGAAGAAACTGGAGTTAAAAATGTCGTAATCTCTGGTGGTTATGGATTAAACTGTGTTGCTAACTATCATTATCTTAAAAATTTAAAAGATATTAATCTTTATGTTGATCCAATTTGTTTTGACGCTGGTATTGCTATTGGAGCAGCATATTATCACACCACAGACAAATCTAAAATCAAACCACTTCAAAATGCATATCTTGGGTATAGAGAGGAAACTTATGATTTATTAAATTTAGAAACAACGAAAGTTTCTTATGATGATATTGTTGACATACTTCTTAAAAAAAATTTAGTTGCATTATTTCAAGGTAAATCTGAAGCAGGACAAAGAGCTCTTGGAAATAGATCATTACTTTTTGATCCAAGAGTTTCTAATGGAAAAGATATAGTCAATCAAATTAAAAGAAGAGAAAACTTTCGTCCATTTGCAGGAAGTGTTTTACAAGAAGAGGCACATAAGTGGTTTAACATGCTTTCACTAAAAGAAAGTCCTTATATGCAGTATGCGATTGATGCATATGAAAATGCAATAGAACAAGTTCCTGCTATAATTCATTCAGATAATACTTGCAGAATACAAACTGTAACTCTGGAACAAAATCACCACTTTTACAATTTGATTTCTTGTTTCTTTGAAAAAACTGGAGTTCCAATGTTGATGAATACGAGTTTTAATCTTGGTGGAGAACCATTAGTAGAGACATTTGATCATGCAATCAACACTCTTAAGAATAGTATGATAGAATATCTTTATCTTCCCGAAATAGAAACTTTGGTAACAATTAAGAACGTAAAATTATTATATCAATGACAATCTGCCACGAAAGAAAGTTAATATTCATTCATATTCCTAAGAATGCAGGTACTTCCATCATGAAGGCAATGGGAATTGAAAATATTTTTATGGATAAAACTATTGAGGAATATAGAGAACACTATGATGAATATTGGGATAAGTACAAAAAGTTTACAGTAGTTCGTGATCCGATTGATAGATTTGTATCTGCATATAAATTTGCACGAATGAAAGAAAGTGGTTGGTTTTCTGCGACAGGAGAAGAGGGATTAGATAAACATAACCATTATGATATTTGCAATTCAATGAACATAAATGAGTATATATTTTACATTTTTAAACATGCAGAACAAATTAATCGTTGGATTCTTCCTCAAAGTTTCTTAATTTGTGATGAAAATAATAAAATAGAAATAGATTATTATGTAAGATTTGAAAACTTACATGAAGATTTAAGTAAGATTGGTATAGAAAGTATTGAAAAATTAAACTCCTCTAAAATAGATGATGATGAAGTAATACAACTTACAAAAAAATCAAAAATGAAGTTATACGAAATGTATGATATTGATTATAAAAACTTTAATTATAATAAAGAACCATTATTTGATTACTCATGAAACTTGATATCATTATTAGAATTCATGATGGACAAAATATTCATGGTAAAGGAAAACCAAGATATATTAATGTTCCAAAAAAAGATCTGATAGTAGGATGCTTATCTTCCTTGATAAATTCAGCAAATTTTGTCAAAGATGTAGAAATAAATTTCGTTATTTTAAATGATAGATGCACAAAAGATTGCATTAAAAAAATTAATGATATATTTTTATACTCAAGACATTCTTATCAACTTATTGATTTAAAAATTCCTGGATTTAATCACAGTGCATTTAAACAATTTGAGTATTGTAAGAACTCCTCTGCTGATTTAGTTTATTCTGTAGAAGATGATTATCTTCATTGCACTGAAGCAATACAAGAAATGATATCTTCCTTTCATTTTTTAAAATTTAAATATAATCTTAAAAAAGAACTTTGTATATTTCCATTTGATAATCCAGAGGATTATGTACCTAATCAAATATACCCAGGTAGAGTGTTTAGAACTCCCAAAAAGCACTGGAGGGAGGGTATATGGACTACATTTACTATGATGACTACTCCTAAAATTTTTCAAGATAATTGGGAACTTTTTGAAAGATTGGCTTTGAAATACAAACCTTTTGCTCCAGGAGAAGATCCGGCAACTCTTGTTGATGAGAGTAATACTATCGGGAAAATATGGGAAAATGATGTTATACGCATAAATCCCATACCATCTTTAGCATTACATGTGCAGTTTGAGGATCAGCGTGATCCATTCATTAACCACTTTCATTGGTGGAATAAATATACCAAGATTAACAAAATTGAAATTAACTATGAGTAAAGCGCATCATCATCCGAAAACTAGAAGAATGAAACTTGTTGTTGATAAATTAGAGACACTTAATGATGTTAAGAAAATTTTAGATTTGTTAGATATTAGAATTCAAACCGATAGTCCTGTTTGGGAAGAAGTAGGACAGTTTTTTACATATGAGTGCGTTCCTAGAGGTTATTTGAAATTACTACAAAAGATTGGAAACGAAGGAATTGCAGAGTTGCATTATCATGAGATAGAAAGAGAGTGTAAAAAATTACTTGATGAAGAGGAAAATGCATGAATTTATTGAAATTAAGTGAAGAATACTACCCAATTTATTGGGTAGATAATTTCTTAACCGATGAAGAAATTAAAAAAATTAAAACTCATGCAAGAAGTCTTGTAACACACGATGCAAAGGTTGGGCAAAGAGAAAAAGAAAAAAAAGAATTTACATTAGATTATCACATAAAAGATCCAAATAAAGGTAATGTTCCTAGAACAAGAATTACGGATATAAAATGGATTAGTCTTAATGAAAAGACAAAATGGTTATTTAAAAAAATTATTTCATCAATAATTGATGTAAATAGTAAAAATTTTGATTTGCAATTGAAATTTTTAGAAGATTTACAATTTTCAGAATATACTGAAGAAAAAAGAGGATTTTATTCCAAGCATAGAGATTGTGGATTAAAAAAATCTATGGATAATTATGTGGATATAAGAAAATTATCCTTTACTATACAACTGACTGATGAAAATGAATATGAAGGAGGAGAATTAATATTTTATCTAGATGAAGAAGAAAAAAAAGCACCAAAATCAAAAGGTACGATTGTATTTTTTGAATCTGACTTACTTCATGAGGTAACACCTGTCACTAAGGGTATTAGACACTCATTAGTAAGTTGGGTACAAGGCCCCAATCTTAGATAGAAATATGTCGTTTTCTGAAAATGGATATGAAGTTGTAAGAAATGTAATTTCAAAAGATTTATTACATCATTTAAAAACTGAATTTGAAATGATGAGAGATTTACATTTTTTAAAAACAGGTGAAAAAAATAATTTTGCATTTGGTGATCCTCAATCGCCAAATAGTTTCAGTGTTTATGGTGCGTCATTTTTTGAGTCTCTTGCAACTAATTTAAATGATCGAATGTCAGAAATCACAAATTTGAACTTATATTCAACTTATACCTACGCCAGAATTTATTATAAAGGTGCAACTCTTGAACCACATAAAGATAGGCCCAGTTGTGAATATTCAACCACTCTCTGCATAAACTCTACTGATATTTGGGATTTTCATATTAAAGATATGAATGGAGAAGATAAGGTAATCAAGTTAAATCCTGGCGATATGTGCGTATATTCTGGATGCAAATTAGAACATTGGAGAGAACCATATCATGGAGAAATGCAAATGCAATGTTTTCTTCATTACGTAAATGCAAGAGGGCCTTATGCAGATCATAAATATGACAAAAGGCCTATGATGGGATTGGGTACAAAAATATCAACTGATTTGCAAAAACAAAATAAAATTACTTATCAATGAAAAAATCAATTGAAGTCTTTTACAGGCATTGTTATTACTCAAAACTACAGGAACTTCCAGATCGCACAAGGCCTGAGTGGTTTAACAAAATTAAAGTATTTGAAAATTTTAAAAATACTTTAGATCCAGATCTCATAAACTATACAATCGTCTATGACGAATTTTATGGAGGTATTGAAAAAACATTTCTTGCACGAGAAAAGAATGTTGAAATAGTTAATCATGGAAGTGAATGCGAGAGTTTTCTTTCAACCTTAGATATTGTTCAATCAAGAAACTTTGATGACGATCAAATTATTTACTTTCTAGAAGATGATTATCTACATCGTCCTGGTTGGTGTGATGTATTATTAGAGGGATTTACTGTTGATAATGCTTCATATATAACATTGTATGATTTTGATTTTTTTATTGCTAAAGGATTTTTAAGTGAAATATTTTTTACTAAAAACACTCATTGGAGAGCAACTCCCGCAACAACAAATACATACGCATGTAGATATAAAACTCTTTTAGAAGATCTAAACGTTCATAAAAAATATTCATCCGTAAAAGCTATCAAAGAGAAAGATGGATTTCATTTCTCAAAAGACTATGACAAGTTTTGGGAATTGAAAGATAAGCAAAGATTTTTAATATCATCAATACCTGGATGGAGCACACATTGTGATTTTAATCATTTAAGTCCTATCATAGACTGGGAAAAGGTTATGAATGATTCATATATTAGCAAAAAACAAAAACAATCAGTATCTTTAAATTATAAATGACTACAATCATATCATTAGATGGTGGACTCGGAAGAATTATCACAGCAATTCCAGCACTTTTAAAATATCATAAAAATCACCTTGACGAAGAATGGTACATAACAATTCCTGGGTGGGAATTCGCGACATGGGGATTTCCAGAACTGCAGGAAAGAACATTTAGTCCCGAAGCAAAAGGCACGTTTGATTTGTTTTGGAAAGCAGATAGAGTTATCTCACCAGAGCCTTATCGTCTCCCTGCATATTATCGCAATGAGATTTCATTGAAAGAAGCATTTGATGTTTGTATCAATGATTCAACAGATCATAGTGATTTGCCACCGATGCAACTAAACATATCAATGCAAGAAAAAAGAACTGCATATGATATTATTAAAAGATCAAAGAAAAAGCATCCTAAAGGAAAAACAATAGTTATACAACCATATGGATCGACAGCAGCACCACATCCATCTGGAATTTTTGATGATAGTTTGAGATCAATCCCCGCAAAAATGTTAGATTATTTTATTGATAATCTTTCAAAGAACTATAATCTGATTTTCATGGGAGCAAAAGAATTTCATGATATTAGAACGTATAAACCTGATCCAGATCCACAATTAAGAGAATGGACTGCAATTATAGAGGCAGCAGATTACTTTATCGGATGTGATAGTTGTGGACAACATATGCGTAAAGCATTTAATAAAAAAGCATCTGTTGTGATTGCAGGAACTCATAAAACTAATACAACTTATGACGATTTTCATATAATTGAAAGAGATGTTCCTTTCTATCCCGATAGTATGAGAATATCTGGATTTCAATCGCACATGTCATCGAGGTTAAATGAACCAAGAATTAATTTTACTCAAGAGGAAATAGAAAAAGCATATCAGGAAATTATAGAAAATATTGAAGGAAAAGTACGAGCATTACCACATAGAGAAATTATAGCAAATATTGAGGAGAGATCGCCAAAGAAGAAAAATACAGGAGTTATGTATTCGTGAAGTATAATCTATTTAATTCTTACATATGGAAATCCAAAGTAAAATATGACAATAAAGAAAATTTAATTAAAACCTTATCTGAAGATTTCTATAAGAACAAAAATAAATTAACACCCGGTTGGAAATGTTTCGTTTATAGTTCCTTTATTGATCTCGAACAAAATAATATACCAGAAGATTTACTGGACATTATAGGAGAAAAAATATCAGAATATTTGCATAATTGTCCGAAAGAATTACAAATAAAGGGAACATATATTCTCAGTGAAATATGGTATAATGTCTACGAAAAAAATTATTTTCAAAATATCCATGATCACGGAAATTCATTATTTTCTGGATGTTATTATCTAAAGTTTAACAAAGATATACATCATCAAACAACTTTTTATAATCCCAATTATAATCTAGATTATGAAAAAATAGATGATAATCCCCTTTTTTCTTTTGAACCAGATTGTGAAGAAGATGATTTAATTATTTTTCCATCAAACTTAAAACATGGCACAGAGGGATTGAAGGATGAAAATTCAAATGAACTTAGAATTACGATCTCATTTAATATCAGAAATGACGATTTATGCCTCAAAGATGAAAAAAGTGGAGTATCTTACAGTTGAAAATAACAATTCCTATTTCTGTTGGAGAACTTTTAGATAAAATCTCCATTCTCCAAATCAAATCTCAATATACAAATAATTCATATGTGACTAAAGAATTAGAGAGTCTTATTGAAATTGCGAAAGAATTTAAGGTTTTTGATTTTAAATATTTTGATCAACTCCTAGAAGTCAATCAAAAACTTTGGAAAATAGAAGATGAATTAAGAGTTCATGAAAAATCGCAAGATTTTGGTGCTAATTTTGTACATCTTGCACGAAGTGTTTACATCACAAATGACAAACGATCATCAATAAAGAATGAAATAAATCAGAAGTATAATTCATCTTATAGGGAGGTTAAAATTCATAAATAAAAGCGAAGGATAAATTAGAACTCCCACAACATGGCTTACACAGATATTGCTGCCACAGAAGCAAGAGGTATGTGGAGTCCTCCTAACGGAGCAGCTCCTCAAATGCTCCCCGATCAGTGGAAAGACAATCCCGAAGATGCATTAAGATATGATCTTCCCGACAAAACTGATGATGAATTAGTTGCCCTTGGTTGGAAAAAAATGGACACGCCCTCCTACAGTGTATTTGGAGCAGCATTTTTCAGCAATTCCTACGAATGGAATAGTGAAACAAGAGTATATGATGCAACAGAACTTCAAGATTTTGAAAAAGAACAGATGGTTAACTATAAAGAGTTTTGGACTAACTTGTTAGACACTACTGTTTATGGTACTATGAAGACAGCAGCATCTACAGCATTAGCAGCAAACACTCTTCTTACTGAATTTATTGCTCTTTTGGATGATGCAAAGAGAGACGATGCTAACACTACTAAAATGCAAGCATCAATCACTGCAATTCTTGCTGGTATTACATTTTCTGCGGATGAACTTGCAGAACTACAAACATTATTCGATTCAACTGGAATGAGTGCTGTTTACACATTATCATAATTTATGACATTTGAAATTATAGATAATTTTCTTGAAAAAGAAAATCTTGATTATATCATCAATTCTTTTTTTCCTAAAAATCCCAATAATCCCAATAATCCAAACAATTTTACTTGGAATTATCATAAAGGCATTGTAAGAGATCCGGAAATAGGCCCTACAGGATATGAAGAGCACGATTGGATGTATAATCGCCCTCTTTATTCTTCAGATGATGGACTAAGATTTGACAAACACTATCCTGTAGTTAAACCTCTAATAAATAAACTCAACGTCAAAAAACTGTTTGACGTTCGAGCAAATCTTTTAGTACCAACAAAAGAACATATCTATCACGAATTTCATACTGATAGAAAAATTTCTCATAAAGTTGCATTATTTTATGTGACTGACTGTAATGGATGGACAGTCCTTAAAGATACTGCTAAAGTGAAATGTATTAAAAATAGAATGTTACTTTTTGATGGTTCAATAGAACATCACTCAGTATCTTCTACTGATAATATTCGCTGTGCAGTTAACATTAACTATAATTGATTATGAATATTATTGAATATGGAGATAATTGGTTAATTGAAGATCGATTAAAAAATGAGTTGCTAAATGATATTAAAAATTTTTTTGATAATCATTTAGATTTTTTGTATAAACATAAAGAAGGTTATAGTACAACAGGAAAAAATGCAGAACAATATTGGGTTAAAAAGAAAGGAGACAACGATTTTTATTATAAAAATAAAGAGTACGAAGATATAGAAAGAAGATTTAGAGAAGGAATATATGGAAGACTAAAAGCAGCATCTTTATTAAAAACTGATGATGTTCAACTGCGTCAAGGTACAGCATGGACGGTAATAGGTGAAGAAGGTTCTTTTCATAAAATTCATACGCATGGTGATGGTTTTATAGACGGAGTATCTGTCGTACTATATTTGAATGTTCCAGATTCTAAAGATAATTCAAATTCTATATTTTTAGTTTTACATGTTGATCCTTCAAGTAAATTTTTAAAGAAATCTTGCCCTAGTGTTTATCATATTAAACCCGAAGTTGGAAAAATTTTGATTTTTCCTTATCATATTCCACACGGAACTTATCCACAAACAAAGGGCATTCGACAGACTTTTAACATTGACTATTGGTTTTCAGCAGAATCAGAATCTTCATTAAATTACTCTTAAAATGAATTATAAAATCATAGATAACGCTCTCCCACAAGAAGAGTTTAAGAAAATTAAAAATGAAATATTGAACCCTCATTTTCCTTGGAATTTGACAACCGTTATTACAAATGAAAAAGAAGTTCTTCCCATACATGCTTCTTTTTACTTTACTCATTTATTTTGGATGCAATTTAAAACAGAACCTGCAACCCAAATGTTTGCACCACTTATCAATTTGATGGATTGTAATGCATTGATGAGAGTAAAGGCAAATTGTTATCCATCCACTCCAGAAACCATTACACACGATAAACACGTTGATTATAAATTCTCTCATAAAGGTGCTATTTTTTACCTGAACACCAATAATGGATTTACTATTCTTGAAGATAATGTAAAAGTTGAATCAATTGAAAATCGCTTGTTACTTTTTGATCCCTCTAAACCACACACCAGCACAACATGCACTGATACTAAATGCAGAATCAATGTGAACTTTAATTACCTCTAGGACACATTAAAAAGTGGCACACACCCGTCAGGTTTTCGCTTGACGGGTTTTATAATATGTGCATACCACATGGAGGAGATGACTGCCACTGAAAAACTTGTCTTCATTGCATCATTTTTCTGGTTAATGAACTGGGGAACCCGTTTAACTTCTGCTGCGATCAATGCTCTATCTTGACATCACTGGAAAGGCACCTAAAAGACGCTGTAAGAAGGTTGTGGAGTGGTTCAAGGCAAAGTATATGCCCAACCATCACTTGGACATCACAGTCGCTCACAGAGGACTTAAGAGAGAACATGCTCAAGGCTTCTGTACTGTCATGGATTGCGATCATCGCCCCCGCGAGTTTCTAATTGAAATGGAAGCTACTCTTAAGGAGCAAGATTACATCACTGTTCTTCTACATGAACTGTGGCATGTTTATCAGCATGTTAGTGGTTCACTTCGCGATAAGCGTGGTGTGAGACATTGGAAGAACGTTGATTCTGATACTCTTGCCTATAAAGATCAACCCTGGGAACATGAAGCAGTCGATATGGAGATGAAACTCTACAACTGCTACATGGGACTAGGCCCTGAATCTTTTGGTAAAGGAACACCGTTTCCTAATCGCTTGACAAATTCTTAAATCTCTCTATAATACCTTTGTGGAGGTTGATCAAACCATGAAAGCTGAATTCATCTGTGTTAAACCAAAGTCATCCAAGGCTAAAAATCGCTTTGCTAATGAGATGGACTTGCTACATTCTTGCAGGGTTGAGAAACGTGAAGATGGAAAAGTTTTCCTTGCATCTATCAGTGGTAAATACTTCTTTTGGATAAATGAATTATCCGATGATCACTGGGAGGTTATCACATGATAGAATTTCTTTTAAGTGCATCCCTATCTTGCCCTCAAGCAAGTGACATAATTATTAGGATAGAAAAACAACGTAAAAACATGGGTGATCAAATTGCTAATGAGCTCATCTATGAAGTAAAAAACTATGTACCGGAGTGTTTTAATGAAGGATCAGTACAGCATCAGTGATGGTGAATCTAAACAAGACAAATGGAATCGAGGACTCGATTTATTCATTGAATCTGTGTTAAAACCAGATCCTGCATTGCGTCAATGTGCTCATAATCAACGCTGTTATCATGAGCTAATGGATGTGAGATCTGACATTCTTGAGTATCTTAAATCAAAACGGTGGAACTAATGACTGCACTTATTGAACCATCAGATCCTCAGTATTTTACTGAAACATCCGATGAATTGTATGATCGCCACACTTACAAGATTGTTAGCAAGACTGGTGAGACAATTAATGTCGATAATTGGTTGCAAGCAAGAGAAATATGGTGGAATAGGAAAGCATTTTTATCTCATGTAGAAGTTCTTGATGTAAAAAAATCAAAAGGATTTAAGTAGAGACATGGTTAAACATACAAATGAAAAGATTCCCTTAATACTATCATTCTTAGCATGTTTACTATTTGCATTGAGTATTATTATCGCTGGATACATACATGGAGACATGCATCTTTTAACGGTATTAAAAAATGCAAGGGTTTGAAATTCATTATGCGAGAAGAAATTATCCAGTATTTACAACATTTCTAAATCATTCTTTAGAAGAGATTAGAAATATAAAAGAAAGAATAATTCAATATCGTAAAGAAAATCCGGTATCAAATAATAGTAATGTAAAAGCCTGGCACTCCCATTATCTAACACATTCACGTACTAATTGTTTTGATGATATAAATCGACGTATAGTAAATGAATCTGATAACATTTTAAATAATTTCAATAATACAAAAATTAAATTAAATCTATTTAATATGTGGGTGAACATTTATGAAAAAGGAGATAGAACTGAATTGCACTCTCATTTACCAATAGATTACTCTTGTTGTTATTATGCTGATATTGAAGAAAATTCTTCACCCCTCAAATTTCCCCCTAAATTGGAAATATTTCCTAAGAATGACATGTTAGTTATTTTTCCCGGACTTCTTTTTCATGAAGTTCTACCCACAAATGGAAGAAGAATAATGATTGCAATGAATTTAAATTATCCCAGACGCCCTCCAAATTCACCAACACATTTTTTATATTCTTAATGAACTTTACCTCAGAAGAATTGAAGTATCTGTATCATGTTTTGTCTACTACCAGTTCTTACACTATTGCTAGAGGTGAGCAAATCGATCATCCAACAGTAAAGCATCAACAACTACAACAAAAGATTAAAGAAAAAATTGACAAAATCCACTGGAAATAAATTTGGTTTCAATTTATTATTGACAACTACAAAAATGAAACGTCCCAGTTTACTTGATGCATCGGGTTCAGTAAAATTTCCATATGAAACATTCCCATGGAGACTTGAACTAAAAGATGTTGTATGTCACTTTGAATGTAAAGAGCACATGATTAAGTATCTTAATAGATACGACTACAAACCCAAAGATGTGAAAATTTCTAATCGTCATGGCGAAAAGTATCAGTTCAGAGGAAAGAAAAAGAAATCTACATAGTGTTAGATGCGAAACAGGTATGAGCGATGATTTACCTATCAAACCGCACACACAGATTTTAGTTCTTAACAATAGTTACGAACCAATTAATGTTACGAATTGGAAACGTGCCATTGTTCTTCTTCTTAAAGAAAAAGCACAAGCATTATCAAAGAGAGTCATCAGATTAGTTAATTACATTCGCATCCCATTTGCAAAGATTGTTGCTCAAACACCATCTAGAGCGATGATTTACAAACGAGATAACAACAAGTGTCAGTATTGTGGAGCTACACGATCACTTACTATTGATCATGTCATTCCTCGTAGTAAAGGAGGAGAAGACACCTGGGATAATCTTGTAGTTGCATGTGCATCTTGTAATGTCAAGAAAGGTGATAAACTTCTTGAGCAAACTAATATGAAACTTGCAAGAAAACCTTTTACGCCATATAATAAAGTACAGTTTTCATTATCTGGCAATCAAGTGCCTGAATGGCAGGAGTTTTTATTCGTATGAAAGAGAAAATTAGAGCGCAAGTCAAGTCTCGTTTTTATTACCACTTTTGGGCATTTATGGCACTCACAGTATTCTTTGGGCAACTTTATGTTGGATATGGATATCGTCTGATGCACGGTAGTCTACTAGATCTGATGGATAAAGTTGATGGAGTTCTCTTACATAAAGAAGATAAACCGTTGATTTAACATTTGTATCAATACTATTAAAAGAATATAAAATTTGTTATGATTCACTGATAAATGTATTAAAATAATAGAAATTTCGGATCGCCCATGACTCTTCCAAAGGACAAAAAACCCAAAAAGCAAGAGATTGACAGCATGAAGATTGCAGTCAGTGAGTCTGGTATCCGTGCAATTCATCCAGATAAAATGGAGGATTTCGCTGCACATATGGTAGAGCAACTGAAAGAGGAAACAGAGTGACGGTTGCATAAGCGGCACACGGGGGGTTTCGCACCCCCCTTTTTCATGTATTATTAAAGAGTCAAAGCAATCAACACATGACTGCAACAACAATCCGCGACTATTTCAGCGATTCTAATATCGTTTCCGAGATTGTCCGCGAACTGAACATGGAGATTGGGTTTTGTCCCATTCTTCGTAATCTCAAGCGAGAGAAAGATTATGGCGTCATTGACAATGACAGCATCACATTCCGTGAACTAGGGGCCGAAGATCGGAATGAGGTGTTTGTCTATCTCGGACGCATTCTTGAGTCTGTTCTTACCTGCCAACTGGCAAAATGCGATTCCTTCGATGTAAAGAAGGATCGTAGTTCTTCTGGTGATGTTACCATCAATGGACGCATCTGGGAGATCAAAGGAACATCTGGTAAGAACTCTTGGACTGGTTCTACACATGCCACCAAGAAAGAGGATGACAAAATGGACTTTATTGGCATCAAATACGGACTGAATGAAGACATCAATGTCTTCGATATCTTCACTGGTGATTCTAAACTGATTGAAGAAATCTTCATCGGTGTGTTCGATCAGATCGAATTGATCCGCCGTGGTAGTGCTACCCAGTCTAATTCTCGCACCTCTCTTCTCATTGGTATTGATGAGTATGAGACAGTTAAGGAGCAAGTTGCATGGGGTTGGTTCAAGAAACCACAACGTAATGGTAAGTATCTACAGCTATGTGCCGCCTGAGGTAGTGGCACACGGGGGGGTTCTATTCCCCTCTTTTTCATGTATTATTAAAGAGTCAAAGGAACACACCATGGCAACCCGCTCACGCATCGGCATCGAACTCAAAGACGGTTCTATTCTGTCTGCCTATCATCA
>Ga0066840_10000024_pt1 | contig 23296 bp, 41 predicted proteins | sample ETNtaG_32_FD_67281 | JGI IMG/M metagenome (GOLD analysis project Ga0066840, IMG submission 67281) | Marine microbial and viral communities from oxygen minimum zone, Eastern Pacific Ocean - ETNP201302PF84A | ecosystem: Environmental > Aquatic > Marine > Oceanic | place: Pacific Ocean: Eastern... | reverse complement strand
ATACACGGCAGGATTGGAGCATTTGTAAAATGAAGATAGTAGAAGTTATAAACGAAGATTTGAGAGCCTGGTTTGGTAAAGGCAAAAAAGGTGGCGCAGGTGGTGGCGGCTGGGACCGTTACAACACCAAAGGCGAAAGAATTGGTAAGTGTGGTGATAAAAAACCTGGAGAAGGTAAACCTAAATGCTTATCAAAATCAAGAGCGGCAAGTTTAAGAGCTAAAGGTGGCAAGAAAGCAATAGCTCAAGCAGTTAATAGAAAACGTAGAAAAGATTCAAATGCTAACAGAAAAGGCAAAGCTAAAAACGTTAGCAACAAATATAAAAAATGAAACTAAAAATTTTTAACGCCAGTCTAAAACCTTCCAAAGAGTCAAACACTCAAGCATTGGTTGATTTAGTAACAAAAAATATGAACAGTCTTGGAGTTACTGTTGATACTGTACATTTGAAAGAATTAAATTTTGAACACACTACTGATAATGTAAATGATGATCTTACACCGCATTTAGTTGATGTTGTAAAAAATTGTGATATGGTTTCGATAGCAACACCTATATGGTGGGGAGTGCAAAGTTCATTAGCACAAGGACTGATTGAAAGATTTGATCCAATTGATAGTTGGGGACAAGACAATGATTATTATGCTTTATATAATAAAGTATTTGGAACAATAGTGTCTGGTGGCGGAGATGGCTTTCAACATATACACGGTAACTTATACAATATGGCTTCTAATATGGGTATGACAGTACCACCTACTTGTAATTTAGAAATAGCAACACAAGGTAGAGAAGAAATTATGAAAGATAAAGATGCAAAAAGATGGATCGATATCTGGTGCAGAAATATGACTACCTGGGCAACTATTTTGAAAAAAGCTAATCCAAGTAAGTACGTACAACATAACACTAATAGGCCAAAATATACATAATGAGATACGCAGAAATAATATCTGAAAAGTGGAGCAAAAAATATAAAAAGTCTATAAATTGCTCGAACCCAAAAGGTTTTAGTCAGAAGGCTCATTGTGCAGGTAGAAAGAAAAAGAAATGAAAATTAAAGATATTATAGAACACGGACTAGTGCCAATATACAGCACGATGAAAGCTTATGGAATGAAAAGAGCTAAACACCCTGATGGTTCTAGATACTTTAAATTAAAAGAACAAGAAATTACAGATAAAGATCTACAGCAACTAGAAACTTATGCTGATAGATTATTTGCATCATTAGGAATTGATGTTGCATTTTCAAAACATTTCAAAGATAGATTAAATGATCCAAGAAATGAAAAGCCAATAACAATGGCTGAGCTTACAAGATTATTCAGACAAATATATAAACAACACGGCAAACCAATTGCACAATTAGGACCTGACGCTGAAGCAGTTATGAAAGATATGAAAACAGATGTTAATATTCCTTTCGCTCTACAATGGGATGGTAATGAATTAGATTTGGTTGCAAAAACAATTATGCGTAAACCAAATTTTGCGACACCAAATCCAGAATTCAGAGTTGAAGACTTGACTAAAAAATCCGATATGGGTGATTACATAGATGATTTCAGAAAATCAGATGCTCCGCAGTTCAAAGGTAAAAGTAAAGCTAAAAGAACGCAAATGGCCATTGCCGCCAAGTTGGCCGCTGACGATAAGAAATAAGAGAGTTTTTTATGAAGTGGGCATTAGTAATTTTATATTTTGTAGCCGGACCCGAAGGAGGCTGGTTTGAAAGTGAACGTAAGTTTTTTCAAACTGAAAAACAATGTATTGAACATATGGAGTTTTTCAACAATATGCCTAAGCCAGGAGTAATGATGTCAAGGTGTATTAGCAGTGATGACGAAGAATGGTGGAACACAAACGAGTACATTTAATGGAGTTATTAATTAAAGCAATAATTGGAGGAATCATAATTGCAACTGTTAGTACAGTTGGGCAACGTTATCCTACAATAGGAGCATTTGTATTAGGTATACCATTAGCAACATTTGTGTCATTTATCTTTATGCATTATGCTGGTGTAGATGTACAAACATTTAAAACCATCAGCATACAGACTGTTTACTTTGTGTTAATAAGTTTATTGTTCTTTCCAGTATTTGTTCTTATGTTACCACAGTATGGATTTTGGTTATCGACAATTACTGGGGTTGCAATTTCAGGCTCTTTAATGTTATTATTACTAAAATATGTCAGCTAGTTTTGATAAAACACATAATCAGTTTTGCAAAGTTTATGTAGCTAACAAAAAGAAAACTGACACGTTTCATTGGGGATACTTTACTAAACGTATGGTGGACAAAGAATTCAAAGAGTTAGTCAAGTCAGACAAATGGGACGTTATAGTAGTTGACGATATTACTAAAGAAGAATTTGATGAAATAATGAAGCCATATACAGGATGATTGATTGGGATAGACATAAAAGACAGAACACAGAACCACCTACTTGGATAGAGTGGCAACCAGCAAATCCATTTAGATATCTGTTTCTTATTGTACTTTGTATTTTAGTGCTACCAAGCTTATTTGGTTTGATTTTAACACCATTAGGAGCATTGTTTAATATACTTTTCGTTGATTGGGTTTTTTATAAAAGAGAAACTCAAATGATAAATCACGATTAAATATTAAGATGCACAAAGAATATTTCTTTCATATACCCGAACTGGATCTTGACGAAGATAAAAGAAACTTTTTATATAAGAAATATCTAGTTTCCAAAATAACACATAAAGGGTATAATAATCATACCCATCAATATCTTAAAACATTCCATACGGATATTGATGTTTTAAAAGACATATATTCAAACGAAGTAATTCAACAGATAGAAGATTTGTGCAAAGGATTGCCCACTGATAAATTTGATAGAGATACATCCTATGAATTTTTAAAAACAGAAGGTGAAGTTGAATTACATAGAGATCCTGTTCGTTTGGCAGTTCTAGTTATTCCTTTGCTTAATAAAGATAACAACAAATTAGAATTCTGGAATGAAGAACAAACTAAAATTGTTGATGAATTAGATTATGGCACAAAAACCTATATAATGAGAACCCGTGTACCTCATAGTGTATCAACTAGTAAAAAACCAAGGGTTTTCTGGCAAGGTAGTATTTTTACAAGAGAATTTGATGAAGTGCTAGAAGATTATCGTCAAGGACGACTTTTTAAATAAATATTGTTATGATAGAATGGATAAAAAAATTGTTCGCATCGCAAACTTACGAATTAGTTATAGAGCATTTAGGAACAGTAAAAACTTATACAGTTACTAAGGTTTATACGTTGAATGATCGTACAGCTCACTTTAAAGCAATAGACGGTGAAAAATACACATTAAGAAGTGCTGATAAAATGAGTTGGTCATTAAGGAAAATAACAAAATGAAGCAATTTAGAGTCATAGAAAAAGCAGACAAAACATTTATCTTAAAAGAAGAGAATGTGATTGAAGCTATTGCCAACTTTCTTTCTGATGCTGGAATGCTAGAAGAACACGAAACAGAAGGCAAAATGACTTATAAAATGAACAAAGATGCTTCTATAACAGTTGAATTACACTTTGTAAAGCCCACTGTAAATTAAAATAAACACTAAATACAGTTATTATGCGTTATTCTGAAATAATTAATGAGTCAATGAGCTTCTCAGCAGGGCATTCTGAGAAAAGAAAAGACGGAAATTACTGGGTAAGTGATACAGATTCAGGCGATCCATATTCACAAGAGTTTTATAAAAATATGGACAAGTACACAGATCCAGATGTAGAACCACCTGCAAATCCAGACTATAAAGAAGAACTAGACTTAACATTATCAAACGCAAGTATGCGTGAAGTATTTCACGAACTAGGATACCCTACAGATTTAGAAGACAGAGCACCATTTCCAATTGATGAGTTCATAGGTAGAACTACACAATGGTTACAGAAAGCTATTGGTAAACCATCACCAGAACAAAAACCAGAGATAGTTAAGCAACCTTACGGTGCAACAATGATTAGTGGTGGTAAACCTGAAGGATATTTTAACAGAGTTATCAAAAGAATGAATGAGATTGCTAGAATTGGGAAACAAAACGGTGCAACTCACGTGTGGGCAAGTTAGGTAAATATTTTTATGAAACTATCAACACTTTTTGAAAGCAAAGATAAAAAGCCAAATCCAATGGCTAAAGCATTATCTGACCCAAAATTTAAACCTAAAACAGAGATTGATAAAAAGAAAGAAGCTAAAAAAGGTTACCAAAAGCACAAAGGTAAAATAGAAGAAGCAGGTTATCAAGGTGAAGTAGAACCAACACATCACGATTTCAAGAACGTAAATTTAGATTCAATTAAAAAAATTATAGCAGATAGAAATTTAAAAGCAGATGCTGAAGAAGTAGATGGTGCTATCAGAGTACACACATATGACGCTGACAGAAAGTCAGTAGCAAAATCATTAGGAATCAATGAAGACGAAGTAGAATCAGTAGATCCTATTAGACACGATCAAGATGCCAAAGAAGAACTTGCAAAAGAAATTTATGCTAACAATGAATACTACCAAAGCGAGTATGAAGACTGGGAAGCATTTATGAACTCGGATGATTTTGAAGAAGAAAATATGAGATTATGGAGTAAGTTTGGCGAATCAAAAATTAAACCATATGTTTCAATGTACACAGATGATGAAACAGGTAAAATGTGGTATGATGTATTAGATAGTGATGGAAAGTCAGCATTTAAAACAAAAGACAAAAAAGCGGCTATGGGTTTTTTCAATAAAAACTTTGATGCTTTGAGAAAAGGTTTTGCTTCAATGAAAGAATTTGATGGCCCAGATGAAACTCAGCCAACACAAGACACTACTCCACAAAAAGGACCAGATGACACAAGGTTGCAAACAAATGTTTCATTACAACAGATTGCTAACTTGTTTCCAGGAGTAGAAGATAAACAAATTTTTTTACAATCTTTGTTAAGACTAAAACAAGGACAAAAGATTTCAATGCAACACGCATATACATTAGCTGATGCATTTAAAGAATTAATTTCAAAAGATCCTCAAGACACACAGAGAACTATGATGCAGTTGAAAAAAATTACTACACAGGAGTCAAAAGAATTATCTTCACCATCGATTGATAATACTTTAGCAAAAACATATACAAGTGATGATGCTCCTGGTTACCCACACCAAAACAAAACAATGCATCAAGGTAAGACGCCAGAGCAGGCGTTAAAAGATGAAAGAACAGAGAACTTTGACGAGTTAGACAGAGTCAAAAAGTTAGCAGGGTTACTTAATAGCGAAAAGGAATAAGCTATGGACCTTGATCACTTAAGAAAATTAGCAGGGATAGGTGAGCAGAATCAAATGAAAAGTTTGGCCCAAGAAATGGCTGAACGGAGAAGAGCGATTATGCAGAACGTAATGAAAGAACAAAAAGAAGAACAATTAGAATTACAATCACTTCCATACAAGATTACAGATTTAGCACCAGTGCTATCAAAAGAAAATGTTGACTATCATTATGATATTTTAAGTAGAGGTTATGTCAATAGATATAACAATAATGAAGGCGATGCAGATTTTAATTATGGTGGTGCAAAGTTACATAATTTATGGTGGCAACAATTTAAACCAGCAAAAGAAAGCTCAAATTATGGTGGACCTATCAAGCAAACAATAGATGCCAACTATGGAGATTTAAAAGGTTTAGAAGAGAAATTAGTTGAAGCGGCAATGACAATACAAGGATCTGGTTGGGTGTACTTGACTAAAACTGGTACGATTAAAACAACACCAAATCAAAGCTATAAGCCAGATGTGTTTATGCCTATTGATATGTGGGAACACAGCTTCAATGATTATGTACCTGCCAAAGACGCAAAGGTTAAATACATTAAAGGCGTACTTAGATTAATTGATTGGAACGCCATTAACAGAAGGTTAGAAGGATGAAAATAGCAGAAATAATTGATACTGAAAGACAAGAAGTCAAAGCAATATTAGACAAACACGGCATTAAAAGTACATACGATATTGAGTATGGTTCGGATGCATTCAGTGATTTATTTGATTATTTTTCAAGTGATCCTGATGGAATGCCGTATGGTGTACAAAAAGCAAGAACTGGTATGCCAGATGAATGGATTGCAGATAGACTTATAGACTTAGGTTTACTTAAAGAAACATCATATGAACCTTTTCCACAAGAAGACGAAATGACGTTTGAAGATGACGATGCTTATTTTGAAGCATTTGGTTACTTAGGTTATCCAGAAGAAGAAATTTGGGAAGCAGAATACAGAGGTAGAAAAGTTCCGCTTAATAAACCTATGCGTGGTGATGTTAAGAAATTCAAAGTTTATGTAAAAGATCCAAAGTCAGGAAATGTAAAGAAAGTTAACTTTGGGCACGGTGGCAGTTCAGCCAGAAGAGCCGGACAGAAAACTATGAAAATTAGAAAGTCAAACCCTAAAGCAAGAAAGAGCTTTAGAGCAAGACATAACTGTGATAATCCAGGTCCAAAGACCAAAGCAAGATATTGGTCGTGCAGAAAGTGGTAATATGCATCTAAGAGATTTCACTAAAGAAGATGTCACACTTCCAGATTTAAAAAGGCTTGGTGCTTCTGAACCTCATATCTATATGCATAAAGATGGCAAAACAATAATGGTGCCTAAATCCAAAGAACAAGAATATGCAAAACAAGGTTATCAAAAGTCTTCATTAAAAGCTGAAACAAAAGTAGATGAGAAGTGCTGGAAAGGTTACAAGAAACACGGCACTAAAATGATGTTTGGTAAACGTGTGCCTGATTGTCGTAAAGTTGAATCAAAGGAAAAAGTAAATGAAAGAATGCCTGCTTCAATTATCAAGCACAAAGAAAGATTAGCACATATGACTGATCAAGAACTTGCTGATAGACACGGTGATACTGATGAACAAAGATTGAGACAAATGGCTTGGAGACACGGCTATGGCAAGATGAGTTCACATTATGTAGATAGAATTCGTAGAGCAAAACAAAAAGTTGAAGGCTTACAAGAAGACTATTCAAGAATGACAAAAGAATTAATTACTAAATTAGTCAAGCAAGGTAAAACAGATGATGAAATTCAAAAAGCAACAGGGGAAACTGGTTTGCGAATTAGACTTATTAGGAAAAGTGTTGACTATGATAAAAAAGAAGAAGCAATTAAATTAGCTGAAGAAAATGCTAGAAGAGATTTTATGAAAAAGGCGGCGGCTGGTATGGGTGCAGTAGCATTAGGAACAATGGCACCATCAGTAGCTTGGCCAGATGAACCACCTGAGAATTTTGATTTTATGGATCAATTTTTCAGTGATAAAATTTTAAATGATCCAAAGTATAAAGATTTCAAACTAAAAGGCAATGACTTTTTAAAAATGATGAAAGACTTACAAGACAAGTGGGAAAAAGATAAACAAAAAAAGAAAAATGATGGATCTATAGAGGTTTAATATGTTAATAGCAGAAATTTTCAATGTAAAATTAAAAGAAGATGCCACAGCAGGAGCAACTACATCAGGAGTAGTAGCTTCTATCAATATGCCAATGTTTACGGGCAAAAGAGGTGGAGCTCATTATGCCACAGCCAGAAAGGCTATAGACCCAATGGGCAAGATCTTCAAGAAAAAGAATTTAAGGAAGGCACCACATAAATTAAAAGATAGTGCTTCAACATTAGTGTATTCAAAGGAAGTCACTAAATAACAGTAGCAGAGAGCGGTGAGCGGAATTATTATATGAAAAACAATATTAGAAAATGGAAACAATTAATTGAAGACTGTGGTGAAATAAACCACACTGATTCAGGCGACCACGATCACGAAGCTTCAATGGCACGTGGACAATTATATCACGTGGCAAAAGATGCCATCAAGTTAATTAAAATGATTGATAAAGGTGATAACCTTGAAGGTTGGGTAGCATCTAAAATTACTAAAGCAAAAGAAAATATATCAGTAGTTGCAGACTATATGGAATCAGAAATGACTGTGAACAATAATGAATTACCTGAAGATGGTTCATCGCATACAAGTATGAACAAATATGGACTTTCAGCAAGAAACCACAAAGGAAAGTTTTATTCATACAAAGATGGTAAGATGACAGGTGTTTTTGATTCGATGGAAGAACTTGCAAAACATCAAGAAGAACTAATCAAAGACGAATAAAAATTTATTGACAATCAGTAATTAATATTGTATTCTATTAACTATGCCGCTTTAGCTCAGTTGGTAGAGCAACTGATTTGTAATCAGTAGGTCCGCGGTTCGAATCCGTGAAGCGGCACCAGAGTTACCATATTCCTCGGTAGCTCAGTTGGTAGAGCAGTTGACTGTTAATCAATTGGTCGCAGGTTCGAGTCCTGCCCGAGGAGCCACAAAGTCAACATATGATAATAAAATCTTTCACAGTTTTTGCACCACAACGTTCCGGAACAAATTTTACAGAACATCTTATAACAGAAAATTTTAAAAATATTACTTGCCATCCACCGATGAATCAGTATGCGTGGAAACACGAACCTAATGCACAAAAAATTTATAGCAACTATCAAGAATACAGAAAAGAGTTGAAACAACACTTACATTTACTTGTAACGAAATACATTTACAAATGGGTAGAAAGTATACAACGTAATGCTGTTGATATTGTTATACGAAGACCAGAGTTATTAGATATATCATATTGTAGTTCACACGAAAAATTAAAAACAGAAAACAATATGCAAGTGCCTATATCTTGGGTAGTTGGTGAAATAAATTTAATTGAACTTGTAAAGTTATGGAATGAATTTTATTCAAATTGGTTAGAGTTGGGACCGAAGTTTAAACATTGGGGCATAGTCAGATATGAAAGCTTGTTGATAAGAGATCTAAGACAAAACTTTTTACAAGCTATGCAAAAAACTTATGGGTTAGAAAAAGTCAACTTGGCTGGTTGGAACTTACCTATAGCAGTACCAATGTCTCCTAGATGGACACGATCGATGGGAATCACAAAAAACAATGATTACTTGGATTTAGAAAGGTGTTACAAATTAACACCACAGCAAATTGAAATTATTGATCAGCTAGTGGATAAAGATTTACTAGAAAAATTAGGGTATCCCACAGACAAGCCGAAGCCAATTGACAAATCCTAAATTATATTATATAATCTAACTATGACAGAATTTACAAATGGTATCTTTAAAGTAGTAGCAGGCACCAGTGTGGGCCGTGCGTTAATTTACACCCTAGGACATATAATAATCGCAATGACAGTGGTGAGCGTGGTCACAGGTGCGAGTTTATGGGAAGCTGGTATAGTTGCTCTTGTTGAACCTGCTATAAATGGCTGTTGGTACTATTGTCTAGATAAATTATGTACAAAGTACGTAAAATCTTAATGGGGGATTAGCTCATCTGGGAGAGCGCCTGATTTGCATTCAGGAGGTGGCTGGTTCGAGTCCAGTATCCTCCACCAAAAAAAACTAAAATAAACACATCATATAATAAAACGTCTTTTAATTTGTTAACTACTACTTTTAAATAAGAGTATACAGTTAAGCAATTGAATAAAAAGAGAGAGTTAAAATTAATGGACAAAGGTAAAATCATAGGATCAGTTGGCATAGTACTAATGTGGTCCTTGTTCTGTTGGTTTGTGCTTATGGGTGCTGAAGGTTTAAACAGAGCATACGCAGATGTAACAAACTCAGGAGCAACTACAAACACACAAACAAATACTTCAGGCAGTAACACTACAATCTCAGGTGGTTATGCGGCTGAAACAACGAACACATACCAATCAGGTTCATCAAACAACACTACTACTAACAACGATACTACAAACACAACGAACAACAAATCAACAATACCAGTTCCGAGTGCATCAGCACCAGGAATGAGTGCTTACTCACAAGATGTTTGTGCAGTTGGTAGATCAGGTGGTTTGCAATTACCAGGTGTCGGTTTAACTGGCGGTGCCACAGCAAGAGATATGAATTGTGAACGTATGAAGCTCTCAAAACTTTTAAATGATTATGGTATGAAAGTTGCCGCGGTGGCAATACTTTGTCAAGATCCAAGAGTGTTTGAAGCTATGGAACAAGCAGGTACTCCTTGTCCGTTTGAAGGTAAAATTGGTAAAGACGCAATGGATCAGTGGAACAAGTATGATGTTGAAAGACCAGATTACAAACAATATGTTGATAAAATGGATACACGTTTAGAAATAGATGAGCGTATTATGAAAGAAGAAGGTATCTTAGAAGAAAACGCAACATTAAAAACTAACATCAAACAAGTTGCAAAAGACAACAAGAAGCTACAGAAAGAAATTGAAAAGCTACAAAAAATGCAGGCAGAACTGTTAGCGGCGGCTGAAGAAGAAGCATCTAAAACAGAAAAGATGATACTACCAAAGAAAAAGCCAATAATAGTAGAAACATCAAATCCAGAAGTACACGTTGATGATGAAGAAGCGTGGGATGAAGTTGATGAAGCTACGGTAGAAGTAGAAGTACTAGAACCAATCGAAGAGACAGAATTTAATTCAGCGGGGAGATAATCAATGAGAGTGTTTTTAGCAACACTCATTTTAACACTAGGAATGGTGTTATTTTCTACAAACGTAGGCAGTGAAACGGCCTCAACTTTACCCGGCGCAGGAAGAGTCGATAGTGCTACCAACTTACTATCCCAAGGCGCAGGTTGTAGTCAAACTTATGATAACAATACTGCCGCTACACACGGTTTGCCAGGAGTAGGTTGTTCAGGTAGTGGAAAAAATTTATCAACAGGGGATACAACTAATCAAGGTTTTGATGTAAGGTCAGGTACAGGATACGAATTTGGTACGAGTGGAACACAAGATTTAGAATCAAATGGTAACATAACAGTAGGTGATTCAGGATCACTAGAAAACATCACAGTAACAAAAGAGAACGGTGGCACAACCACAACAACAGCAGATATGCTAGATGGTGGTGTTACATTAACGTCAACCACAGAAACGCAGAACTGTGAATGGTCAGGATCAAGTTATCAATGTGGACAAGCACGTTCAGGCAGAGACACGTTCACAGTCAGAGTACAGATCAAGGACGCCAGTGGTAACGTGTTAGCCACAGTAGAACAACAAAGGAACACAGATGCTGGTTATTATGGTAACACAGCCGTACACGAAGACACAGTGACTTACACAGGAGAAGGCTCAAGGAACTGGGATTGGCAATGGACAGGCACAGATGGAAACAATCCAAATGATACCAGCAGTAGGCAAGGACCAAATTTGGTAGGTGCGGCACTACATATGACGTTGGCAGATATAAACTATTCGCCATCGCCACCAATATCAGAGGAAACACAAGAAGAAATTAATGAAGCAAATGAAGCCATAGAAGAAGTAGAGGAAATTATTGAAAATATTCCAATAGAAGAAATAGTAGAAGGTGTTGAAGAAGTTGCTATAGAAGAACCAACAGTTGAAGTATCGGAACCTACAATAGAAGAACCTACAGTAGAGATTGAACAACAAGCATTTCAAGAATCATTTGAAGAAAACTTTACAGCAATACTTGAAGAAGAAGGCTTAACAGAAACATTTGAACAAGCATTAGAAGAAGAAGGTATCACAGAAGAACAATTTTTTGAGTCAGTAACAGAAATGGTTACAGAAGAGTTTGCAACTACAGAAGAAGAAACAGCAGTTGAAGAACCAGCTGTGGAAGAAGAAGCACCGGTAGAAGAAGCACCGGTAGAATCAGAGACAGTAAATACTAGTGAAGAGTCAGTAGAAACAGAAACGGAAACAACGGAAAGTGAACCAAGTACTGAAACATCATCAGAGCCTGAAACGTCAGAAACGGAAACAGAAAGTACAGAGGGTGAAACTGAGTCTTCGGAATCAGAAGAAGCTGAAACAACTGAACAAGAAGAGTCCACTGGTAATGAGGAAGAGTCAGTGGAGGACGGTAACGAAGAAGCATCCACTGATGAACAAGATGGTGCAGATGCAGGTGTTGACACAGATAGTATAGAATCAGCAGTTAGTGAAATTCAAGCTAAAGTAGAAAAAGTACTTAAAAAATTAGAATCAAAATTAAAAACAATGGATCAAAAATTGAAAGTTATATCAATTGTAACTTTACAAGGTATGGTTGAAGACCAGCCTGATATGACAGAATACACACAAATGAGTTTCTATGATACAAGAAAGCTGGAAGACAATCCAGATTGGTATGCTGAAGACACAATATTAAATGCTTATGGTAGATCTATATACCAAGATAAGACACTAATTGCTTATCAAACTAACGATCCTGTGTTCCAACACACAGAATCAATAAATAGAGTAAATGAAACAATAGGCCGATTAGAGGCTGAACTAGAGGTATTAAAAAATGAACTTAATGAATAAATTAACTCAATGGGGATCTTTGATCGGAGTCATTTGTGCTATCGGTGGTGGATTTTATGCTTGGGGTGAATTCAATACAAGATTAGCAAATATTGAAAACAGACCAGTTGCTGATATGACGTCAATAACTGATGATGTGGCAAACTTAAAAGTAGATATGGTTGATAGAATTACAGCTATTGAAGATAAGATTGAAGCACAGTCAGAGTCAGACTTAGGATCAATCCAATCCGATTTATCAAAAATTAAAGATGATTTATCCAAAGCTTTGAAGGAAATTGAAATTGGTAAGAAAGTAAATGAACTTCAAGATAGCAAAATTGAGGCTGTAAAATTAAAAGCAACGAATCCACTTGCAAACTAAACTGTTGACAAAAACCAATTTGTACAATAGTATAGAAGTATAGGCGGGTGTAGCTCAGTGGTAGAGCGTCTCGTTGCCAACGAGAAGGTCAAGGGTTCGAACCCCTTTACCCGCTCCAAAAAGGATAACAGATGAACAAAGAAGAAAAATTTAATAAGTTTACTGAAATGGTATCACAAGAGATATACAGTGAACCTGACTCACAGCTACATCAAAAACTGATTGATGATATATTTCCAAAGCTTTGTGAAAGAGCTGATGGACCAAAGAAAACTGATAAGATTATTGATATTGGTTGTGGTCCTGGATTGGTTATGGACAAACTAGTAGAAATAGGTTTTCCAAAAGAAAATCTAGTTGGGCTTACAAAAGGTAAGTCAGATATTCAAAGAGCAACTGACAAAGGCTATCGTATTGTTGATGAAGATATGACATTTACATCTTTTGAAGACAATGAATTTGATTTTGCTATTGTTAGACATTGTTTGGAACATAGTCCTTATCCATACTTGACATTATTGGAATACAACAGGATCTTAAAACCAGGTGGAAGGATCTATATCGAAATGCCACAACCAGGCGGTGATAGAAAATTAGAGCATATGGTTAACCATTATTCTATTATGAATACTGTACAATGGGGATCTTTGCTATTGAGATCTGGATTTGATTATACAACTGGAGTGTATGATTTAAATGTCACGGTAAAAGACCAACCATACAAAGAACCATATGATTGGTATATGGCTATTAAACTTATTGAACGTAAAGATTTCTCACCAGCAGATAGTTCTTATATGACCCAACTAAAGGATAACCTAATAAAAGGGCATAAAGAATTGGGTAATGACAACGTAAAAGCTGAAGAATTACCCATTGACAAAAAGTAGATCTGTGTTATATTAATACTATGAGTTTGATATACACTAACGATTCAAGTGGTGCTATACGTAGAGCAAGAAGGAAAAAGCCTACAAAAGCATATCTTGAAGCATTGTCAAAGCACATTAAATATCTTCGTTCTTTGGGTTTTAAAGTACAAGAAGATGGTAGGATACTTTTGAAAAAACGAGAAGTTATCAATACCACTTTCACACAAAAAACAGAAAAACTAGATAAGGAAATACCATTGTCAAACACAATTGGCCACGGTGGAACGAAGCCAGATAATAGCTGGAAGATTGAAGCTAGTAAGAATTGGACCATTGTTCCAGCTTACAACAAAGGACCATATATGGTGGTAGCAAAAGAAGATATTAAAACAGCAGGTAAAAAAGTATGACGTTTGAAGCAGGAATAGGAATGTTCTTTTTTGGTACAACAATCACAATAGTTGGTTTTTGTATTGCTTACGTAGTGGCTAACAGACACATTAAAAAACAACAAGAAGAAAAAGAAGACAAGAAAAAGAATTATAACTTGTTCAACATATAGGAGTAAAAATGAAGTTAGGTGAAGATTTTGGTATTTGGTGGAATATGAAAAAGTATAAAAAGAAAGATATTCCAGCAAGGCAGTATAGCAAAGTAGAGATCAAAGAAGTTAATGGCTTGAACGAAGGTTGGCCAGGACCTGAAAAAGAAGTTAAGTATTGGGTTGAACTAGTTAATGGTATGGCTGTAGGATACTATGAGCCACGTCTAGGTAAAGCAGAATTCCCCGTTTATTCGATGCAAAAATAATTGTTCCAGGCTAAATAACTTTGGAGCAAGAATATGAACAACAATGTAGAGCAAGAATTTTATCAAACTATAATGGCATCTGATGTACAAATCACTGCCTTTCTAAAAAATGGTATCAAACTAATTGGCAAGATAGTCAAACACGACGATAGCTGTTTTTTACTTGAAAGAGATAGCAATACACAATTGGTATATAAAGATGCTGTTTCAACTATTTTTCCAAAAGCATTAGAAACTAGAAATCCAGCTAAGAGTTAAAGCTAAATATAATTAGTACTTGAGTAAACCCCACTAATGGAGTAGGTTACGAAAGAATATGGATATAAAACTCGCGGTACTGAGTGGACCCCAGACCTGGGTATTGGTCGTTGCTCCACTGCTATTCAGTAATCTGGGGTTAACTTTATTATATTAAAAAGAATAAGGAGATAACTTATTATGGAAATAACAAGTACAAGTGCAAAAGAACTTGAATTACAATTTCAAACTTTCAATGAGAACTTTTCAAAGTTTTCAGAAGGTAACAAAGCGGCTGGAACAAGAGCCAGAAAAGCTTTAGCTGAAATTGGTAAATTGACAAAAGCAATTAGAAAAGAAATCCAAGAATCAAAAAATGCGGCTAAACAATTATAAGACAGCCTGCAAGATTGAGGAATCAGTTTGGCGATCGTCACGGCTTAATGCGGACGGAGATGAATTAGTAGTAGCCAGGGGAACTTATTCAGATAAGCCTGGCTACTTTATGGCCTGGGAAGCAAAAGACGAAAGACCTGAAACTATTTCTTGGAATGGCAAGAACAGTTGGTTTCCACGAATGTTCTGGGAGACGATAGAGAATAAAAAAGACATATTAGTCATCGATGAACCAGAATATTTGGAACAAAGGACACCAGCACAAAAATCTTATTGGCATAGGATTAACAAAGCTGGCGGAACTGTAATTGAACACGAAGGTGAGCTATATGTAAAGCTCTCGCCTTTCACTACCAACAAAGACGGAAAATTACTTCACAAACCAAATATTAGATCTGATAATCCAGATGCATTTTCACGAGCTGTGGCCTATGTACAATGGTTCAATGAAAACCACAGACAGCTGACTAAATTTGGAAAATTATTGAAAGGTAATAAAAAAGCCCGTCAACGTAGAAGAAAAAGACTAGAAAAAACGTTAAGACAGCGATTAGAACTTGACAACAATGATTATCTTACTACATAATGACATATGAAGGATTTTAAATAAATTTATGAGCTTGTTTGAAGTAACAGATAACGCAAAAAAGCAAATAACTTATTTGTGTCAAAAAAATAACAAAGCGGCAGTTAAGCTATCAGTACTAGGTGGCGGTTGTGCAGGATTTAAGTACGACTGGAGTTTTATTGATGAAGCTGACATACAAAAAGACGATGAAATTATTCCTGTAGAGAATGGAAAGTTTGTTGTTGATGGCGCTGGGTTATTATATTTGTCAGGCACGTCAATTGATTATGTTGAAGAAGCATTTGGATCATCATTCCAAATCAATAATCCATCAGCATCATCATCTTGTGGGTGCGGAGAATCCTTCGCGGTATAATATTATGGAATTGTCATACACAAATCTCAGCGATAAAGAATTGGCAGATAGACTTACAAATCTCAATAGGAAGATTGCTTATGTCACGAGAACTAATCAATTAGTGTCATCACTACCACAACTAAGATCAATCCAAGCTCATCTATTAATTGAAGCAAGATCAAGAATGGAAAAAAGAAAAGTAGATTTATACAATAAATTTTTTCCAGGAGAGTCAAAAATTATAGGTGAGGAGGAAAATGACGAAGCGGGACAGTAAATCAGAAAAAAATGTTGGACATTTAGGAGACGATCTCTCCGATAGGATAGTGTTCTCTCACGACGAACTCAAAAAACGTTGTAAAGTATTCTTATCTAAACTAATCTTAAATCACAGTCCTAAAGAAATATCAGACTACTTGTTTGAGTTGATGTACTATATTAACAATAACAAGGGTGATAAAAGGCTAGATGTCGCTTTAAAAGAATTTGATAAGAAGTGGCACGAAGATAAAGATAGCGATAAAGAAGAGTAATTTCATTTAAATAGCTGTATGTATGATTGTTCTTATTTCTGGAGAGCTGTGAGTATCAGCAGTGATGGTAGTGTAGAGCCTTGTTGTCATTATAACGCAGGACTTGACTGGACAATAGAACGACTAAAAGATAAAGAGCAATATAGAAATTACAAAGCCAGTAAAAAAATTACAGATTGGCAAATACAGAATCATCAAACATTAACAGATATAAGACAATCAGCTCTAGATAATGTACCACCAGCTGGTTGTATGCCTTGTGTGATACACGAAAAAAATGGTATAAAGTCTCCTAGGCAAAAAGGTTATGACTTCCAGTTAGCAAAAAATCCAATACCTGACAATGAAAAAACAATAAAAAGACCAATTGATTATATTGAGCATATGGATCTGTTCTTAAACAATATTTGTAATTTTAAGTGTGTGATGTGTAGCAAAGAATTTTCACACTTAATTGCAAAAGAGCAAGGCGAGAAAAATCCAATAGTCAGCTGGGGAGATAACGAGAAGCACATCTTGAAGTTTATGAGCAAAGCTAAAAATTTAAAAAAGATCACAATAGCAGGTGGAGAACCTTTCTATAACATATCATATCTACATAAAATAATGGAAACATTATTACCTATAGCACATAATATTAAATTCCATATCACTACAAATGGATCAAACAAAATAACTCAAGAGACAGCAGATATGTTGAATAAATTCAGAACAGTGACTTTATCAATAAGTGTAGATGCGATAGGGAAGTATTCTGAAATACAAAGATACAGATCAAGTTGGAAAGAAGTAGATGCGAATATCAAACATATGAGATCTATGTTTGGCAAAAACGTTGAAATGGAACTTAATACAACTATCACGGCTGTAACAGTTCATAACTTACCAGATCTATTGGTTTGGGCAAATGGTAATCCAGCTATAGACTGGATTCATCCTTGTTTTGTAGCATATCCTGATTACTTGAGATGTGATATTTTAAAACCAAGAGTCATAAAAGAAATAAGAGATAAAATTGTTTCACTACACAAAAGAATAAAATTTAGAGAGCAAATAGATCATCCAGATGTTTTAGGACAAATATTGAATAGTTTACAAAACATTAAATCCACAGACAAATACAGAGATCAATTCTTAGATTACTTTGAAGAACTAAAACAAAAAAGAGGATTGGATCTACATAAACAATTACCAGACTTTAAAAATTGGTTGATGTAAGCTTCTTGACAAAATTAGTTTAATCTTATATACTACTAATATGAAAACTGACAATTTAGGTCGTGCGATATTAGAAGATCAAGAAGTACTAGAATGTCTTTACAACGGCAAAGACATAAGTGAGTTGAATATTGAAAAAACTTTAATTGATCAATATAATAAAACTGTTTCACAGTTGAAAACAGGAAAAACACTCAAAGGATTAGAAGATTTAGATGTACAATCTTTTGACGCACAAAATCAAAAAGATTGGTATATGCCAGAAAAGTTCAAATCAATTGATATTGAATCTTATGTTTTAGGACTGGCAAAAACAAGCGAAGAAATTGACAGGGTAAAAGAAGAGCTAGAGCTATATAAAAAGTTTGGGCTATATCCGGTGTTAAAATTCTTAATTTATTTGATTGACTTAATGCGTACAAATAATATAGTATGGGGAGTAGGTAGAGGATCTAGTGTTTCTAGCTATATACTATACCTAATTGGAGTACACAAGGTTAACTCAATACTATACAAGCTTGATATTAATGATTTCTTGCGATAAATAAAGTTATATGTTAATATTAACAAGGAGAACGTAATTATGGTACAAAGAAGAACAAATCAAGGACAAATGATTGATATGGACGCCTTGGCTCTTAAGAATGAAAAAGAGATTGCATTAGGAAATATGAAAGTTAATGCAAGAGGTGATAAACTTGGTAAAGGTGGTAAGATTATCGCTGAAAGAGATCAAGTAGCTAGAGCATATTATGAAAATAATCCTAAAGCAGTTGTACAATCAGTTTCTATTAAAGACGCTGTAGACGACAAGCCAGTCGTTGAACAATCAGCAACTATTGTTAAACCTAAAAAAACAAAGGTTAAGAAAACAAAAGAAGTTGAATTGCCAAACGGTGACATTGAAATACAAGAAGTAGAAGAGTAATATTAATGAATACAATACACGGTGATATAACACCACTGAAAAATAAAGTTCTTGTCAAGACTATTGAAAAAGGACAACAAATAACAAAGGGTGGTATTATTATCCCGGATGATGATGGCAAAGATAGAGGTATCCGTGCCAGATGGGCTCAGGTTTATAGAGTTGGTAGATTGGTTGACTTCCTTAAGGAAGGTCAATGGGTATTGTTAGAGCACGGATATTGGACTAGAGGATTCACAATCAATACCGGTAAAGAATCTTTTGATTGTAGATTGATTGACAATGATCACATATTGGGCGTACAAGACGAAAAACCAATGGATATAAATGTTTGACGATTATAAATTTAAAAATAGTATAACATTAGACGTAGATAAGCTTTCTAAAAGAGACGAATATTTAGGACAATCACAGAATACTTCAGTTGAAGGTGGTGCCCTTAATGCCAATTATAGAGAAGTTGATGCAGTAGCCCAGGTGGCCAACCAATTAGGTAAACTTGGATATGTTTACAATAAGGATTGGTATTGGGAAAACGTTGGCTGTGATGAGCTAACCATCAGTTTCAAAGATAAAAAAATTCCTACAATTCTAAAACTAAAAAATTGACATTTCCAATTTTATATAATATACTACAAGCACTATGAAAGAGCTCTGGGTAGAAAAATATAGACCTAAAAACATAAAAGAATATGTTTTTAGAGATGACGCACAAAGATCACAAGTAGAATCTTGGATTAATTCAAATGCTATACCGCATTTGTTATTCAGTGGTGCACCTGGTACAGGTAAAACTACATTAGCAAAACTATTACTACACGAACTAAAAGTTGATTGGGGTGATGTGTTACAAATAAATGCATCAAGTGAAAACTCTGTGGATGTGATTAGAGATAAAATTACAAACTTTTCACAAACAATGCCATTTGGTGAATTCAAATACATCATACTTGATGAGGCAGATTATATAAGTCCTAACGGACAAGCGGCCTTGCGTGGTGTAATGGAACAGTATGCTTCAACTTGTAGATTTTTGCTGACTTGCAACTATGAACGTAGAATCATTCCAGCAATCCACAGCAGATGTCAAGGTTTTAAAATATTAAAGTTAGATGAAAAAATGTTTATAGTTAGATCGGGTGAGATTTTAACTGAAGAAGGCATTAAGTTTGATATTGAAACACTGACAACCTACGTGAAAGCAACATATCCGGACTTGAGAAAGTGTATCAATGTATGTCAAATGAATTCGCAGACAGGTGAACTAACGCAACCACAGAATGGTGATACAACAGATGGTGATGTTGAAGTTACCTATGTTGCATTATTTCAAAATGGTGATATCAAAAAAGCGAGAGAATACATCATTGAACACGCAGACTCAGAACAATATGAAAAAGTATATCGTAAGATGTATGAAAACTTATTTTGGTTTGGCGAAGATGAATTAAAACAAGCAAAAGCTTTGTTGGCAATTAGACAAGGATTAGTTAATCACGCAATAGTCGTTGATCCAGAAATAAATTTAGCGGCAACAATGATTGAGCTTGAACAAATTAGGAGTCAAAAATGAAGAACATAAAAAAATACGTATTAGGAATTGGTGGTGTTGGTGGAATTATATTTTTATTGGCATTAATATTAAACTTCTTACAAGGGACAATATAATGGCAAACAAAAAAGGAAGATTTATAATTGGTACACACATAGAACGACCGGCTCCAAATGCTCGTACTGAACAAAAAAACTATGAACGAGGTATATTAGAAGATGTAGAATATGCTGTAAAACTAAAAAAGTTTCATATGGATACAGCAACATATATTTTAAACTTAGATACACTAACATTTGAAAAGAATAGAGTTGATAATTTTACAATACAAATATGTTTAGATCATTTAAAGAAACATTTTCCAAATGAATTTAAATTATGGATGAAAAAAACTGATGACGATAAATCTAACAAAGACAAATAAAGACTATGCGGTATTCTTACCAGCGATAAGTTTCATATATGCGGACTTGTTAAGTAAGAACGCAGAAGAGAAGTGGGGTGATAGGATTCCTAAAGGACTACCCAAAGGATTAGACAGCCTTAAGTTTTTGTATGACGACAAAGGTATGTTTAATTACAAGTGGGGTTTGTATTCGGCAGGACACGCCAAGTTAGATATTGAAAAGTCAAAAGTACAAGAAGCATTTGTACAAGATAGGCCACGTGATAAGACAATCATATTAGGTGATAGCGGAGGCTTCCAAGTAGCAAAAGGTATTCTTAAGTTTGATTGGGAAAACTTCTTTACACCAGGTCACAAGAATGATGATATAAGAATGCAAATTCTTAGATGGTTAGAACATACTGCTGACTGGAGTATGTGTTTAGATATTCCTAGTTTCTCTGTTAGTTTAGGTATTGGTGTTAACACAGTGAGAGATTGTATGGCTTACACGGCTTACAACAATGAATGGTTTATTAACAACAGAGTTCCAGGTGCAACTAAATTTTTGAATGTGATACAAGGTAATGATATACCAAGTGCTGATGAATGGTTTGATACTATGGCTCCATTTAGTGATAAAAAGATTTATGGAGATAAAGCATTTGAAGGTTGGGCTATGGGTGGTGAACATATGAGATGGTGGAAACTAATTTTATACAGAATGATTAAAATGAGAGATGGTGGACATTTTGATGGTAAAGATTGGATACACTTCTTAGGTACATCGGCATTGGAGCCAGCAGTTATGTTGACAGCAATTAAAAGAGAGCTTGTAAAAATTAATCCAAACATAGAAGTTAGTTTTGATTCAGCATCAGCATTTGTAAGTGTAGCAAGAGGACTTGTTTATACTGTAAATGAATTTGATATGATGAGAAAGAATCCACGTTTTGGATTTACAATGGATAAAGCAAAAGATAATAAAAAGTATGCAGGTAACTTTGATAGGAAGTATGCTGATAAGGTTCCAGGCGAGTATGAAACATTTGTTAATAACACTCCTGTAATGGATTGTTATATGGAAGGTGATATCTGTTGTAGAGGTGAAGATTATGAAAGTAAAACAAGCTGGGATAGTTTGAGTTATGTATTGCTGATGGCTCACAATGTTTATCAGCAGATAGAAGCAGTACAAGAAGCAAATAAAAGAACAGATGCAAAAGACGTAACATCTATACCAGAAAATGTGTTGGAATTTGTTGATTTAACTAAAGAAGTTTTCCAGTCAGAAAAGCCAATGGAATTAATTGAGAAGAATTCAGGATTGTTAAATAAATTAAGTAAAGCGAAGTTTAGTGGTGCTCCTCGAACAACTACTTTTGATAGTCTAGTAGAAGACGTTCCAGCTTTAGTAACAAAAGAAAAGAAAGAAGTAAAACAAACTTCATCTAATTTTGAAAGTTTATTTGAATAACAATGAATGAAAAAGCTATTTTGCCCATTACCGTGGTCTCATCTAGGTGTAAAAAATAATGGCACTCTTAGAATGTGTAGTCATAGCCAGTCAGCAGGAACTGGTAACACAGTATTATATCAAGACGGTAAAAGATTATATTTAGAAGATTTAGATTCAGTTGATGTTTTAAATTGTGAAACATTAGTACAAGCTCGTAAAGACTTTCTTAATAATATATTTCCTGAACAATGCAATAGATGTAAGATGGAAAAAGAAGCTGGGTACAGAAGCAGGGATGAATGGGAAACATTAAGATCATCTGCAGAAGGCTTTACACCTGAAATGGCATACGCCAACACTAATGAAGATGGTACATTAAAACAATCAAAAATATTAAGTGTAGACTTACGTGTAGGACATCAATGTAATTTAAGATGTGTGATGTGTTTTCCTGGAGAGTCAACAAAGTGGTATAAGGACTACAAAGAAATACTAGGTGAAGACAAGTTCGGTGTTGATGGTGTAAAATATGATTTAGATATAAAGAATGCTGACTTTGACTGGGCTAGGTCAGATGAAAAGGTAGAAAGTTTTATCAAAGCAGGAAAGTACATACAAAAAATAAAATTTGGTGGTGGAGAACCATTAATGATAAAGTCCTGTACACAATTAGTTGAGAAATTAGTTGAGGCGGGCTATGCAAAAAACATTGAACTAGAGTATTCAGTCAACCTTACAGTATTTCCTGATAAGCTTTGGGACTTGTGGAAACATTTTAAAACTGTGAAGTTCTGTTGCAGTATTGATGCACAAGGAGAAGCCAATGAAGCCATAAGATATCCTACAAAATGGTCAACGGTTGTAGACAATTTAAAAATGCTTGATGACACTCCTAGCAATATGGTTGTGTTTACAAGTACAACAATTAATATGTTGAGCTATGAACATTGGGCTGACTTGATGCTATGGATAGATGCACAGAAATATAAAAAAATAAATGAAGACGTTTACAGTTTCAGTGCAACACACCCAGTATACAAACCACAGTATATGAACATAGGTATTATGGAACAGCAAGACTTTGACAACATAACAAATAGGCTTTTTAATAAAATTAACAAGTCGACTTCAAATCAAAAACTTGCTATGTTAGGAAAAATAGATTATTATAAAAATTT
>Ga0066840_10000023_pt1 | contig 23332 bp, 30 predicted proteins | sample ETNtaG_32_FD_67281 | JGI IMG/M metagenome (GOLD analysis project Ga0066840, IMG submission 67281) | Marine microbial and viral communities from oxygen minimum zone, Eastern Pacific Ocean - ETNP201302PF84A | ecosystem: Environmental > Aquatic > Marine > Oceanic | place: Pacific Ocean: Eastern... | reverse complement strand
GCTCTAATGGCTATATCTGGATAGGCGGTAATTTCCGTTTTTGCCTTGTCGATCCCTTTAATCATAATGCTAGGATCTACGTCGCGGCCGCCCTTTTTATTTGTTATAATAGAGCCTTGAACATGTAAGTCGCCTTCGGTTGTACCATCAACTTCAACAATCATTTTTTCGGCGTATAAAGACCCAGATATTACGACGTCACCGCCAAACAGTGTAGCTCCTGCAGTACCGCCGCCTTTAGAATTTGGAGTTCCATGTACATATAGAAAAACATCATCACCTACATTATCAAAAACAATATTATTGCCGCCAATGAAATCTGATGCGTTCGCTGCATCATAGACTAGCAATTTCGGTTCGCCATCTACACTTCTAGTGGCTATAATTGATGAAACTCTTACTTGATCTGCTTTAAAATCTCTTGCCATTTTAACCCTCGTTTACTCCTGCAGCCACAATCACTGTTCCAAAATTGATATTTGTGCTTACTGCAGCCCCTGAAGAAGAAATGCTTTGTTGCAAAACATCAAGCGCAGAGAACGTTATATCTCCGGCAATCAAATTGATTATTGGATTTCCTGATGCGTCAAGGTTTGGATCACTCTGTAGTGCCGACACAGAAAATGTTTTTCTGTCGACTAGTTCGTTTCCCTTTGTTATCAGCTCAGGAGTATTGTTATTAGATCCAACAGTTATATTCGAACTTGGAATCTCTATTATTATATTCGATAGTCTCATTCTTTAACCTTTATGGCAATGACATCAACCTCACCGGTAAAATTAGATGATGCATGAACAGTTACCTGGCTATTAGTAGCCGTAGTGGTGTCAATATAAATACTAACTTGAGCAGAATCCCCAGACAAAATACTTGAGTCTTCTGTATTTCTCGGTACAGCAACAACAGTATAATCTGTATCTTCGAAAGGGGCTTCAAATATTAAAGTTTTAGAAGATTCATCATTAAATTTTAGGCGCCCTAATTCTATTGCAAGTTCGCCCACGGAAATCATTTCCATTCTTCTTGGAGCTCTAACAAAAGGATACTTTTTAGTAAACCTGTTTCTATCTCTTAGTCGCCCTTTAAATCTGCTCATATTACACCTCAGATATAATTATAGAGCACTACAGTACCTGACTAGCCAGAGTTGCTAATTCTGATCTTTCTCCTCTTTCTAAGTGGACATGAGCAGATAATTTTGACATTTTCATTTTTTCTATAACGATAGACAGACCGTTAGATTTTTTGTCTATATAAGGGGTATCAATTTGATCTGTGTCGCCCATAAGAACTATCTTGGATCCTTCGCCAACTCTAGTTATTATAGTTTTTAATTCGTGAATCGTAGTATTTTGTGCCTCGTCCACTATTACAAAAGAATTATTAAAAGTCCTGCCTCTAATAAATGAAAGAGGGGCTATTTCTATAGTTCCTTTGTCCATCATCATCTCAAAATAAGTCTTGTCTTTAAAGTGATGCCTAAATGTATCCATCATAGGGGCCATCCATGGCTCCATCTTTTCTTTAAGGTCTCCTGGCAAATACCCAATATCTTTACCAACTGTCTCCACGCTTCTAGTAACAATTATTCTTTCATACTTTTTGTTAAGAACCGCGTCTAATGCGACCATTAAAGACAAGAATGTCTTACCAGAACCAGCTAAGCCTGTAAGCGTTACAAGTGGAATGTCGCTGCTTAAAAGTGCATGCAAAGCAAAAGACTGCTCTTTATTTCTAGGCTTAATATCCGTTTGCGTACAGCTTAGGTCATTTGGTAATAGATTTAGTCTTCCGTTGTTGTGAAAGCAAAGAGCAGACTTTCCTTGCTGCTCTCCTTTAGTTATTGAATATAAGTTTTCAGGCAGATTTTTTTCTACCGGTATTGAACCTGTGGAGTATATTGAATCTATCTCTAGGTCTGTTACATTAGTTTCGCATATTCCGGTAAAGAACTCAAGTAGGTCCAACGAGTCTTTATAATAATCTTCAGCAGGTATACCTAAAGCGTCACATTTAACTCTTAAGTTTATATCTTTTGTTATGACCAATATCTTTTGATCGCTAAATTTATTTTTTGCTGCTACTGCTGCAGCGATTATTTTATTGTCGTTTCTATCTCCATCTAGACCAGGTATAGAATCGTAATCTTCTGTTAGCACAGCTATATTTTGATCTTCTTCTTCGATATATACGCCTTGATCTAATCTTCCTGATTCTCTAACTTTATCTAAAAATCTATTAATATACCTAGCGGCTTCTCCTAACAACCCGGGTTTTTCTTTAAACTTATCTATTTCATCTAACACAACCATAGGCAAAAAAACATCATTTCCTGGAAATGAATGTATAGAATGCTTGTCGTATAATAACACGCTTGTGTCTACTATCATTATTTTTCTAGATTTCAATTGTAAACCTCGTTTCGTTCTTTTAGAAATTAACATGATTGGAGTTTATAGTTGGAAAAGAAATGTTATTTAAAAATCTTAGACGATAATTTGGATTGCGAAATGTCTTCATGTAGACATTATATAAGTTCACCAAAAGATAGAAACTGCTCTTTGCATGCAGCTTGTCGAGGGCCGATGACATTGCAGGAAATAGGCGAATATTATAATATCTCGAGGATGAGAGTATGTCAAATAGAAAAGTCAATTTTAAAAAAGTTAAAAATATCGTCAAAATCAATATCCAGCTTCACTGAATAAATATTGATTTAGATAAGTTTAACAATTAGCTAACAAGCATATTGCTATTAGTCCGCCTATATTGTCTCTTATGTAGACGCCAGAAAAAAGAGTGTCTGTTCTTCCACCGACGTAAGAAAATGCTGCTTCTAGGTTTTTTGAAACCTTTGGATCTCCAGCCATTTCAGAGGTACAAACTAGCAAGAGGCTTCCTGTGTCGCAATGAGAACTAGGTCCTGGGCACGGAGAAGAATTTATACACCCTGTAAAAATTGCGGAACCTAAATCCCTTCTAGAAGTATCTTTAACTACTGTGCTTCCTACCATTATTCTTCCAGGAGTGGATAAACACTTTTCCAAATCTTTTGTATCAAAAGTTTGAATCTCTGTATGGGTTGCCGCCAACTTGAAAATCTGGCCTAGAAGTTTAGCAAAGTTTTTATTCGCAACGGGATACAGGTTTAGCATCCCAACCCTATTTCTAAGAAGCTGTAGCTGTCTCTCGTTGTCTATCACTATGTGTGGATGCCCAGAAATGGCTTCTAACAGCTTTTTATAGTTTTTGCCTATGGTACTATTCAGAAGCTCTTGAGAACTAGGTTTGCTTATTATATAAACAACTTTTCCCGAAGCTCCTCCTGCTTTCATGCATCTTTCTATAGAGTCGTGTAATTCACTACATGCGCTTCCTGTACCTCCGCCGCCGCCGGCGCAAACAAATACCCAGTCTGGAGAACCTAGTCTGGCTCTAACGCAATCTTCAACTAAAGCAGAGTTTTCAGATAATATTTTTCTTCCTAGATCTACATCTTTACCAACCCCGTCAGCTCCAGGTATTAAAAGAAAGTTATTTTCATCAACTCCCTCAGGCTGATCTTTTACTGTAGTGTTTACTAGTAAAGTTCTATTAAATCCTAAATCTAAAAATGCTTTTGCTAGTTTTCCACCTCCGCCACCAACTCCTATAAAAGCTGCATCGATAGCTGAAGGAGCAGTATTTTCTGGTAAAAGTTCTTCGTTGTCTGCTTCGGTTTCATCAGAATAGCTGTCAACAAAATCAAATTCATCATCAAAAGAGTCTGTCATTTTATCTTCCTTTAAATTTTCTACTGGCAGCTCTACAGTTTTTTTATTTTTAGGCTTTTCTATTTTTTGCCTATAGCCTAAATTTACAGTTTTGCTTGCCATTTTGTAAAATAAGTATGTTTTTAGTTAAAAAATATGGAGGCGGGGGGAATCGAACCCCCGTCCTAAACTTTTCAAATAGCGCGTCATTCACAAGGTTGTCCGATTTTAAATAGACTCGGCAACTATAAAATTTGTTTACTTTCTATTGACAAAGTCCATAAGCTTTTCTGCAACGATAAGAACGTCTTCTGTTGCATAAGGGTTTACAGGATGTCTAGTTCCCTCTGGCTTAAGGTGCTCGTTCTCAAACTGCCTTTGGACTCTGTGCTCCAAAATCCCGATCGCCATTCCCAATAGTTCTGTTCGCAGCTCGTAGCCGCTCTTTGTTGAATTACCCATGATTATCTCCTTTCTGTGTGTGTATGTGTGTTAACACATGGGTTATTTTAAAACGACTTTTTGGTAACAAGGGAAGTCGCCACCCCCGCAAAATTATGCCGCTAGGGCAAAATCCTGAAGCTCAACATCATCGTTGGCATTTGTGTTTTTAAGCGTTTTTACAGTGACCATCGCTTCCCACTGCCTTGCACGCGCCATTTTCGAAACCTAGTCGAAACCTTGTCGCCCCCTTTATTTTGATTCTTTTCTTGCTTTATCGGCTTCTATAGTGGCTTTAACTAATTCAGTAGATTTAGACTTTAGTAGTCTTAACCCTCTTCTTGCTCTAACGCCGGCGGATGAATTTCCGTCTGCATTCTTGCTTACGTCTAAATCTAAAGATTCTACAAGAGTCTTTATTTCATTCCACTGTTCTAGTATAGTCGACATGTGATATTCCCTTTCTTAAACAACTATATTGCTTACTTCTACGCTTTTTGACTGCACTTCTTCTATGCAATTTGTAACTGCAAGCATTTTTTTTCTGTCCTCTAATTCTAAAGCTAAAAGTTTTATTAGCGTCAATATTTGATTTTGGTTAACACCAAATTTCATTATTTCCGACACTATTTCTCTACACTTAGCTGACTCTAAATATGATATTTTATTTTCACTATCCATTTATTCTAAAGTTTCACTCCTAGCAAAGGACTCTATTCTAAATTTATTAGGACCTAAAAACCTTATAAGTTTTCCTTCAACTTTGTTATCTACTTCTTCTTTAGAAAGAACTATAGTAGAATCCCACTTTTGATTATCAATAATGAATTGGCTAAATTCAAAATCATGTATTTCTAAGTTATAAGAATTTAAAACATCATACAACTGCTGCGGTATTGATAATTTAAAATCCTCTATTTTCATAACAGACTTTATATCTTCTGAGCCTGTTACTATTTCAGATTTACATAGATCAAAAACTCGGTGAGTTGCTCCACAATTGTTGCAGTTCACTAACTTTGAAATAACGTTGTCTTTTTTATCTATTATAGAAAAAACTATAAATTTATGAAAAACCGTTTCTTCAAAAGTAGCTGCTCTATATTGAGGCAATATACAGTGGCACTGTATAATGTGTTTTGCACCTTTCAACCTAGTTTTTCTTTCTTGTTCTAGCCTTAGTAGTTTTTGTAACCAGATTATCTTCATTTTTTATCAGGTTTTCTATCATTTGATTAAAGCCTGAATCTACTGCAAAGGTAATCTTGTCCAAAAGAAACTTTTTATCATTGTTGTCTAAATCTATTCCGGACTCAGCTATTGACTGACCCATTCTTAGCTCAACCAAAGATTTGTGTTCCATTATTCTTGCGTATAGTTTTGTAAGGTCCATAGTATTCCTCCTTTTACAAAAATTAAACTTTTATCACTCTATGTAAATCTAAGATTAGTTTCTTAGTATCTTTTACAGCTTTACTACAATCAGACAAGCAACTAGCTGGGCAATATAAGTCTTTATTTTTTCCTATTACAGCAACTCCATTTCTGCAGCAATCGGAAACTATATAATAAGAAAACAGTATTTTGTCTTTTAAAATACCAAAAATATTTTCAAGCCTAGACGGTATTTTTATTTCGGTACTATAGGATCCTTCGTCATCTCCGGATATGGTAATAGAATTGTCGTTAAATAAAATTTTTGAAACTGTTCCCATGTTCTCAGATCTACAATTTCTTAAAGAAGAATTAATTCTAGGAGTTACTATTTCAAAGTCATTTTTTAAACAATATTCGTTTAGTTGCTCGCTATCTATTTTTCCATATACTGCCGGTATCACTTTAAGAGAGCCTGATTTAAAGTTTTCGTTTAAAGTATTGGCTATGTCAGGAGACCAGCCGGCTGAAACTATTAAAGCTTTTTCTTTTGATTTAAAAAATTCTTGGAGCATTCCTTCTATTTCGCCTATTGATTCTACTATTCCATCTATAAAAAGAATTTTTGCATTTTCCATACTTTTTATTTCGCAGGTAAATAGTTCGTGCTTTTTAGCAGATATTGTTTTTCCTCTAAAATTACTTAAGTGGAAATTATTATCAGAGCTAAGTCTAAAAAATATCTTAGAGTTAGGCCCTGATATTTCTAGTATGTTTTTTACTATATTGCTTGTTATTGTATTCCCATTATAAGACTTTAGCACTTTTAAGCAATTAGCTGCTTCTGTTCTAAAAAACCAGTTGTTGTCTTCTTCTTGACTTTCTAGAAACATTTTTAAAAATACAAAAGCAGAGCCCAGCTTTTTTTTATCAACGCTTAATGCTGAATTTAAAATTATATTTCTTATAACTAGCTCGGTATCATTTTCTGTTTTTAAATCCGACAAAGCTCTTACCGTATCGATAGGCCTTAATCTAATTATTTTTCCAGAAAAACTAACCGTTCCAGTTCCTTGAGTTAAGTCTCTTAGGAGTAAGTTTAGTTTTGATAGTATTGAAATATAAGATTTCTGTATAGTTTCTTCGTTGTATATTTCAGAATAATTAATGGAGTGCTTCGGAGATTTTTTGTGTGACAGAACTGAGCGATTGTCCTGCCGGCATAATTGCTTTTCCAATGTTTTCATATAGTTTTTCTCTTTCTTCTCTCTCTTTAGTTTCTTTTTGAAACTCTATAGAGTATTTTAGTATCGAACCCAATACTCCAAGAGATACTAAAACTATACCAAAAACAGCATGATTATATATTGTTAAAATTGTACCACAGATTGCTAGAACAGATGGAAAACCAAAAGCTTTAGAAATATTTTGCATTAACTATCCCGCCATAAGTTATTTGCTGCGTAAGTTAATATTTCTGCAGCACTGTCAACATTATAACCATATTCGTCTATCATGGTTTGTACCATGTCATTATATTTTTCTTTCTGATCATCGTCTCTAGTTTTGCTCTTAGTTACGATTCTAGCCATATCTTTAACCGAACTTATCAGATAAGACTCTATTGCTTCTTTTAGAGGCTCATAAGATCTATAGTCTATGTTTTCGCTTCTTCTCATTTTGGCAAACATGTAAGCAGTCACGTCGCTCCTGAATCCATCTTTTGCAGACCCTGTAATTCCAATTTGTTCTTCTATAGACTTCATGAAATTTTCGTCAGGCTCCATTTCTTCTTTGGTGACTCTGTCTTTAAGCCTTTTTCTATTTGCATAAGCTTCAGCATGATCTAGGTAGTTATCAAACAAAGATTGAGCTTGCTCTTCGTAAGCGCTTACAAAAGCTTTTGCTATTTCATTTTCTAATATGGCCAAATATTCTTCTCTGACTATTTTTTGAATTATTTCTAGACAGTGAGTTTTGAATTCTTCATCGATAAGCTGTTCTTTCACCATTTTTACCAAAGAATCCATTACCGATATAGGAGTAACAACACTATTTTCTGATTCAGTGAGAGCGTTATCTATAGCTTTCGTTATGAATCTAGTAGAAATTCCTGACATACCTTCTTCTCTACTTTCCTCTCTAAGATCTTGTATGTCTATTCTTTTTACTCTTCCTTTTTCTATAACTTCTTCGCCGTTATATATCTTCATTTTAGTTAAAAGATCGCACTTGTTTGAAGGCTTAAGTCTAGACATGACACTAAACATAGAGGCTACCTTTAGAGTATGAGGCGCTATATGATTGCTAAAGTCTGATCTTCCTATTAACTTTTCGTATATTTTTACTTCTTGATCTAATTCTAAGCAGTAAGGAACATTTATCTTTACAATTCTGTCTAGTATAGCTTCGTTTGTATGCTCGCTTCTAAAACGGTTCCACTCAGCTTCGTTACAGTGAGCTAAAATAACTCCATCGAAATGAAGCATATCTGATTTACCGGGAGACGGTATTCTTTTTTCTTGAGTAGCTGTTATAATGGTATGTAAAAACTCTATTTCGTTTTTAAATACCTCAACTAGTTCGACTATTCCTCTATTTCCTACGTTAAATGCACCGTTTAAAGATAAACACCTAGGATCATCTTCCGGATAACGATCTAGCTTAGATATATCTACACTACCTATTAAAACAGAAACGTCTTGGCTATTTGCATCCATGGGAGGAACAGAAGCTATACCTCTTCTGCCTCTTTGAGAAAAAGTAGATTCAACAATATTAAAATCTTCATATTTTCCGTCTAGATTAGTTAGCAGGTCGTATCTTAAAACTGGGCTAATGTCGCCATCGATAGAAACGCCAAGAGATTCGCTAAACTGATTTCTTAGTGATCTAGGCAATAACTGTAAAGGCTCTCCTCTTTGAGGATCTCCTTCTACGTGAAAGTATTTTTCTCCCTCTAAAGAAGACTTTATATGTTCTGTTAAGGCGCTTTTTCCTGCTCCAACTGGTCCCATCAGCAATAGCACTTGTCGGCTCTCTTCACCTTTAAGTGAAGCAGATTTTAAAAACCTCATTATTTTGGAAATTACATTTTCCATTCCAAAAAATTCTTCTTTGAAGTATTCATAAACTTTAACGTTATCTCCGTTAAAAATTTTATGCTTTCTAGGATCTGAATCTGATATATTTTCACAACCACTCGAGACAATTGCATCATATAATCTCTTGTGAGAAGATTTTACTATGTCTGGATTCTTTTGAACTAGCTCTATGTAATCAATTAGATTACCTCGAAACTTTTTCTTCCCCTGGTTTTCTTTTCTTTGCTTTTTTATTGCTGCGAGTAACTCTTTTTTAAGCGCCATTTTTAATCTCCTGGATATAACTAGTCATATTTCCCAGACTTCGTTCTCTATAATTGTAAATAATTTAACGGTAGATCCCCAAAGGTATGTCATGTGTTCAACAACTCTCTCCGAATGTTCTAAGTCTAAATCTCTACCGTCGTGCTCGTGTCTAGCTATCAATGTATTGTCTTGCTCAATCTCGTCAATGTATATTATTGGTATACTATTAGTTCCTATGTTATTGGAAAGTACTTTTTTCGCAGCTTCCCAACCGTGATCATCAGAAACATCATCGATAGTGTATCCTTGCTTCTTTTTTAGAGAAAATGAAAAAAGCCCAAGCTCTTCACATAGCTCTCTTGTTAGGTATTGTCTAATAAAGGCAACGTCGTGTAAAGATTCGCGAACAACAAAGCACTCTTCTATGCCTTTTCTTTTTTTAATATCTTGAAATATAGTAAACCCTATATGATAAGGATTTAATCCTCCTATGTGAGGCCTAATTACTTGATTATGGGTTTTTACAAAAGGTATATGCCACTCAGAAGGCAAATTTAGCTCGTTTATTATTGTATAGTGCCAGTAGCTAGCCCAACCTTCGTTCATAATCTTTGTTTGCATTTGCGGTATAAAATATTTTGATTCGTCGATTATTATCTCTATAATATCTCTTTTCCAAGAAGGCATATTTCTAGAATGCTTGCAAATAAATTCGAGTATATTATATTCTGGCTCTAAAGGTATTTTGTTTAAATCAAAACCAATATATTCTCCGGTCTTATCATTTTTTATTAAATCTTTATATTTTTTTACCAACTCTTGGTGCGTTGGCCTAATTTGACCGTATCTGTTAGTTTGAAATTGAAGAGATTGAGCTGCATCTATAACTCTTTCTACTTCTTCTATTCCAATAGTGTGATCTTCAACGTAAGACTGTATTCTTTTTTTTGCGTTTCTAAATCTGGCTAAAACAGAATCGGCGCCGGTATCTTTAAACATCCTATTGTTTTTGAAAAAATCTGAATGTCCTACACAGTGAGCCATTATTAAGACTTGCAGATAAGCCGGATTTTCTTTCATTAGATAAGCTATAGAAGGGTTAGAGTTTATTATTAGCTCGTAAGGCAGTCCTTCCATGCCGAGATTGTACATCTGTCTTGTTCTTTCAAAACTCTTGCCATAAGACCAATGCCCGAAGTGAGTAGGCATACCATGGTAAGACATGTGGCCTATCATGCTAAAATAATCGCATACTTCATAATTTATTGGATACCAGTCTAATCCGTGCTTCAGTGCTATTTCTGATATTTTTTCATCCCACTCTTTTAAAAGTTTAAAATTCCAGTCCATTATAGTGCAACCTTTATTCTTTTGTAAAACATTGATTTGAAAGCATCCCACACGTCTCTTTTTCTTTTTATTTCAGCCATCTTAAATTTACTATCTACAACTGATTTATAAACGTTGGAAAGCCTCCACTCATTTGACCAACTCGAGCCTTCACCAGGGGGAGTTATTTCACAGTATCCAAAAAGGTTGCAAATTGATTTAAGCTTTTCTATTGCCTTCATAGTAGGATCTAAGTCGTCAGGCCAGTTGTCTCCGTCTGATGATTGGAATACATATATGTTCCAGCTAGAAGGATGGTATTGTTTATCGACAACTTCCAAAACTTTTTCTAAACCAGAAGATACAAGGGTACCACCTGAGTTACCGCGAGTAAAGAATTGGTCTTCGTTAACCACGTATGCAGAAGTATCGTGTGAAACAAAAACGACATCCGTTTGTTCATATTTGGATCTAATAAATTGATATAAAAGAAAGAAAAAACTTCTGGCTAGAAATTTCTTATTTTTTGTCATAGAACCTGAAATATCCATAACGAAAAATATTACTGCATTGCTGTTTGGTTTTTTTATTTTCTTAAAATGTTTATAAGTTAAATCATCTTCGCAAAAAGAAAAATCTTCGTTTTCATCAAAGTCATCCCTAGAAGAAGCTGCTTTTTTTCTTTTTATTCTCGATATTGCAGATTTTTTCTTATCTAGTCTGGGTATTATTCCTTTTGGTCTGTATCCATGACGAGTGAATTTTTCAGTCTCTGTTTTTTTCAGCGATTTTCTCATTAGCTTTGGCAACTCTAAGTCTTCAAAAAGGTATTTTGCAACCTCATCTAAGGTTAGCTCTACTTCATAATACTCTTCGCCCGGCTCGTTTCCTGGGTTGTTGCCCGGGGCCTTTTTTTTGTTAGGGCTTTCTCCTATTTTTTGCCCTCTATGAATTTGTTTTCCACTTGCGGTTCCGGATCTTTGATTTGTATCATTGTCGCCATATACAAATCTGAACTCTTTTATTCCTCTAACAGGTATTTTTACCTTCTTTTTTCCATCCTGTCCTATTATAGATTCTTCGGCCACAATATCTTTTAGGCCTTCTTTTATGGCTTTCTCTATTTTTTGTTTATGACGTCGACGGTCAGATGCTGAACGATCCGCTGTGGTTTTGTGTTCTGTAAAAGTTGACATATTATCTCCTGATAATAAATAGTCATTTTATGCAAGACTTAAAATCATCCGGCAAAAACTTACTGTTTCTAGAATAAAAATAATCCCAATCTTCGTCGAGTATATAGGTTATGGCATAATCTTCTTCATTTCTTATGCTTCTTCCTACTGACTGTACAATAGTCTTCGAAGTTTGCATAGAATACCACCACGGCCATTTTTTCATTCTCTTATTAACTATTTTATCGCCCAAATAAGGATAAGGCATCTTGCAAATAACTTGAAATCTACTGCATTCACCAGCCAAATCCACTCCTTCTGTCATAGAAGGAGAAAGAAGAACAGTCGGACTTTTTGATTTTTTGTGTTTTTCTAAAACTTGTTCCCTGTTTTCACTATTGTGTATTAAAATCCTTTTTGATTTAACTTTTTCTTTTAAGAACTTTGCTATCTTAAAAGTGTGACAGTGTATTATTCCTTTTTCGTTACTGTGATTTTTTAGTATTTTATCAATGGCTTCTGCCATATAAGGAAGAGTATTGTCTATGTTCTTTTTAGACATTTTGCCGACTGGGAAAAATAATATAGGCCTATTCTTTTTTTCAAAAGGCGAATCTATATTCATGTAGTCGCAGTCTTTTTTATCTATTCCTAGAATTTCACAAAACCCTTCTTTGTTTAATATAGTGGCCGACATCATAATAACTTTCTGGCCATAACTTAAAAGCATCTGCTTAGAGAAATGAGAAACATCCACAGGCTTAAATTCTAGTTTTCTATTTTCTACGCAATTTAAAACCCAGTTTTCTTCACTGTAATTTTCCAAAAACCTATTTACTTTACACAGGTGCTTATCGATTAATTCGAATTGTCTAGACAAAGAAACAAACTGGTCTATTTTATTAGAAATGTTCATTTCATCTAGTTTGTTTTTCATAAACTTAAATTTAGATCTTAGTTTAGGGTGATATACGTTTAAGACCCAGTCTAAGGCTTTTTTCTGGTTTTGTGTTTTTAAAAAACTTATGTTTAAAAATTTTTTACAGAAGTTTTCAGTAAAGCTAATCTCTACAAATTTACCTAACTCGTTAGATACATTGTGGGCTTCGTCTATTATCAACAGTTTTCTTGGCTGTATTTTTTTAGCGTACGTAGATTCTGCTAAAAAGTAAGGAAAGTTTGTTACGCTTAGATTAGATTCTAGAAACTCGTTTTTGTCTATTTTATAAGGGCATCTAAATGCGCAAGTATTCCAAAACCTAGATCCTTTTTCTGCGGTCATTAAGACTCTCATGCTTTGAGCGCAAGTATTTTTTTTATGAAATTTACAAGAATAGTTGGAAGAAGACTTTATAGATTTAATCCCTGAGCTTGAAAAATCTTTTACATACTGATCTTGAAGTATTTTTTGAGTAGTTATAAAATAACTTCCTTGAGAAAAATCCTCACTACTTCCTGGGTTTACCTCTTCATTTATCTTTGCTGCAGTTAAACCTATGGCACTTTTTCCTACGCCTGTACCTGCCTCTAATATAAAATATTTTTTATCGCTTCTTAAAAATTCCTCTATTCTATTTATAGCTTTTTTTTGTAAATCCCTTGGCGATTCATAAGGAAAATATTTTTCCCAACTTATATCATTCATAAAATTTTATCAACTAATCCAAGTTCGACGCACCTTTCTGCTGGAAGCCAAAGCTCATGAGATAGAAGGTCGTCTAATTCTTTTTTGTTTAACTTAGTATTTTCCAAATATACTTGTTCTAGCTTGGCATTAATGTGCTCTTGATTCATTATTTCGTCTTGAAATTCGTCTAGCTTTCCAGACCATTCTAAGTGAGGCTGATGGATTAACATGAATGCGTTTTTTCCTATAAACCTTTTTCCTTTCTTACCTCCGCTAGATATTAATGTAGCAGCCGAGGCCACAGAGCCTTCTACGTAAGTGTAAATGTCGCTTTTGCAGTTTCTCATAGTGTCTACAATGGATAAACCTGAAAAAACAGAGCCGCCAGGAGAGCTTATGTGTAAATGTATTGGTATCTTAGGAGATCCTAATCTATCAGAAAGATATACCATTTCAACATCCAGTCTTCTTATTAACCTATTTAGCTCTAGGGCTTCATAGTCGCCTACAGGACAATAAAAGTAAATTCTGTTTTCTTCTGTCTCTATTCCTCTAGGAGTTCTATTATCCATACCCATCGTTTGAGATATTAAATCATCTTGAGACATCGAAAACTCTTCTTCCGATAGTGCCATTTTTCTATTTTTGTTGTAAAATCTTTTTATATTTTTCAAACTATTACGCAGCTCCCTAATAAACTGTTTATCTTCATTTTTTTTATATTCTTTATTTCTTTTTTAAACACCGAAATATTGCAATATGTTATTTCTGCATCTACTGTAGTTTCTAAAATGTTAGTATATAAGTCTAGCTCTTTCTCAGCAACTACGCATTTTTTTAAAATAAAATCATCAAACGAACTCTTATTTTTTTCCACTAGACCGTATTCTATTTCTGTAGGGTTTTTAGCTTTTTTTCCTATTAGAAAATCAGATAATCTATCGACTAATTCTTGTTTACTACCTTTTTTGTCAGCAATTACATTCACTACAAACTGTATCTCTACAATAGAATTGCTAGGAAATACGGGCATCCCTATTACAAACTCTAAATTATCAAAATTAATCATAGGCTTAAATCCAAGTATATTTAAATTAAAAATAGAGAAAAACTATGAAATTTACACCTAGTATAAAAATATTTCAAAACTGCTATCAATTTTTTATATACCTAGCGATTTTTTTACCCATCTTTATCAGCTGTCAAAACCCGGCTATGCAGATAAAGAATGAAAAAAAATTTAAGACAGAAATTCCGCATTCCGCATTTTCTCATATAAGAATCAGCCGCGATATACTTCCAGCAGGATGCCCAGATCAAGAAGACAAACCAGGTTGCTTAGAGCTAATAAAAAAACTGCCTGTTGTAGAAAATAACGCGATAGGGTCTGGCATTATAATGGACTATAAAGGTAACCGCTTTATTTTAACAGCGGCCCATGTTTGCAGTCCTAAAACTATTAACTCTACTGTTCATCAAGGATTTAAGATTAATTTAAGAACAGTATCCGAAATAAAATTAATACTTCAAGACGGCAGTGTTCACCTTACAAAAATAAAAAAACTGCATAGAGGCTATGACCTTTGTATGCTTGAATTCCCTGAACACAAAAGTAAATCAATACAAGGCATACACATGTCTCCTTACCCTCCTAAAAGAGGAGACGAAGTCTACAATATAGCAGCTCCTTTGGGTATAACAGGCAAAAATTTGACGCTAATATACAAGGGTTTCTATTCTGGAAATCACGATAATTGGTTTTACTATACCATACCTGCGAAGCCAGGGTCTAGTGGATCCGCAATATTAAACGATAGGTATCAACTAGTTGGAACTATAAATGTAGCAGTAAATAATTTAGAAACTCTAGGCCTTGGAACAGGCTGGCATCAGATAAAAAACTTTTTAGATAATTAATTTGAATTCATAACTGAAACTCTATGAGAATCAATTATTCTTCTAGCGTTATTTTTTGCTTCTTCGTAATCTTTAAAAACTACAGGGCCGTATAATTTCTTTTCTTTAAAATATATGTGCACAACGTGCTGTCCATTTCCGTTTGAGTTTATTTCTATTTCGTAATCAGAAAAATCTTCAAAGGTTATGGGGGTAGGATTTATTGTATGATAGTTTCTAGAAACTTCGTTTATTTTATATCTAATGTATTTTCTTAATAACTTTAAACTATTCATACTTTTAATTATTAGACTACTTTGACCAAGCCTTCTTTATAATTTTTTCTAAAGACTCGTTAGCTTTAATGTCTAGTTTTTCTCTACTGTACTCTTTCTCAATTGATACAGAAACCATGGTTTCGCTGTCTATCAAGTTTAGACTAGCTTCTTTTTTACTAAGTGGCACATAATAAAAATTAGACAAAACGATAAGTGTTATAATAGATGGCATTGTTTCTCCAAAAATAATAGTAATATAGAAACTGGCGGTTTTTGCCGCCAGTTTTTGTTATAAAATATTAATACTTATTCAACAGTAATATTAAATTGCTCTTTTTTATTTTCTATAGGTATTGTAACGGTTAAAATTCCTAAGTCATAGTTAGCCTTTATTTTATTTTTCATGCAACTCTCAGGCAAAATCCATGATCTGGTAAAGTTGGAGTAGTTAAATTCTGAGTTGCTTGTACTTTTATCTAGATTTGATTTGTCAGAAGAAGATATAGTCATCAAGTTCTTCTCTATAGATATAGAAAAGCTGTTTTTTGAGAGTCCTGGTGCGGCTAACTGTATTTCAAAACCAGCATCTGTTTTTTTTGTATTAGCCGCCGGTACATTATTAGTTTTAACTAAACGATTTCCGTATTTACCGTAGTCTAATCCGTTGAAAAAATTATCAAAAATGTAGTCTATAGAACTTAATCTATTCGATGTTAAAATATTGGCCATTTTTTTCTCCTTGTTTAAGCCTAGAGGTTATTTCCTCTGTATTTCTAACTTAGACACGGATTTATATGATGACACCCACTTTTTTATTTTTTTATTTTTTTTATTTGAATTACTGCTTCTCTAACTACCGGATTAGATACCATGATTTTAAGTTTTGTTTTCAGTATTCTTATTCTAACTTTGTTTTTCTCATTTTCTTCACAAGCCTCGAGGTTTTTAATCATGCTTGTTATGAGTCTTACTTTTTTGTTTGCGTATAAAAGAGCCTCTGCTTCTTTCATAGCTTTTTCTTCTACTGATTTTTCTGATTTTATTTTCTTAAAAAACTTAAAAAAGTAAACTAAGATTATGGTGAGCCACAAAGAAAGGGCTAAAAGGCAAATGATCATCGTTTTCATTTTTCATTTTCCCCTTAGCCCTTTTTATATTAGTCAATTTTTGAAACCGTCTTAGGGTTTTTAGCTAAATTTAACAAATTAGACATTGCTAATTTTACATTGTCGTTATTCATTCCAACAAAGTCTATATATCTATCGGAAAACTTATTTCCATTTTTAAATTCAACCCTAACTGGGTTTTGACCTCTTTTTAAACGATTGTTAGAAGCATTCCAATGATCATTTAAAATATTTACGGTATCTTCGTGAGTACCGCCAGAAGCTACAACAACCATATCGACTAGTCTCTCTACAGCGGTTTTATTTCTAGCTCCGACTTTTCTACCTTTTCCTACACCATGCATAAACACCTCCATTTGTGTAAAAAAATAATAAAAGCAAAAATTGTGTTTTACAAATTTAATCTTCTATATTGATAACTTCTATTTCAAAGTCTAAAGTAGCGCCGGCGTAAGGGTGATTAAAGTCGACTATAACCTCATTTTCTTTTACTTCCGTTATGGTCGCCAATATAGAGTTTCCATTTTCCATTTGAGCCTGAACCTGAACTCCGTTTTCAAATACGAAGCCTTCCGGAAATTGCTCTTTTGGGAAAGTCCTGATTGCGTCTTTTACTATTTCTCCGTAGCCTTCTTCCGGGCTAACAGTAAACGATTTTCTTTCGCCTATTGATAACCCTATCGTTGCATCCTCAAAACCTTTTATTGTCTGACCATCGCCAATTTTAAAAGCTATAGGCTCTCCCCTCATGTAAGAGCTATCAACTACATCCTCGCCGTTCTTTGTTTCGTAGTGAAGCGTTACTAAATTACCTAATTCTACAACTCTTGTGTCTTCTGACATAATAAACTCCTTTTATTTATACAACAATAGAAGAACGTTGCTTGTTGTATATGAATGTCTTAATAATCAATTATCTTCAAATTGGACGTCAATTACGTCTTCTTCATTTTCGTCGGTACTTTGTTCTTGAGAAGTCTGCTCTTGCGAATTTTGATACATAGAGGTAACAATTGATTGCATGCACTCGGTCAATAAACTTAAACAACGATTAACCTCCTCAGTATCTTCTGCCTTTTTACAGTTTTCTAAAATGGAGTTCAGCTTGTCTTTTTCCGCTTCAGAAAACTTGTCACCATTTTCTTTTATTAGTTTTTCAGCTTGGTATATTGCAGTGTCTAGGCTATTTTTACTTTCAACAGCGGCCTTTCTTTCTGCATCAGCTTCTCTATTTTTTTCTGCTTCTGAAACCATTTTTTCTATTTCTGATTCAGTGAGAGACCCTGTTCCTGTTATAGTCACGTTTTGTTCTTTCCCTGTAGCTTTGTCAGTAGCAGAAACGCTGACTATACCATTTGCATCAATATCAAACTTTACTTCGATCTGCGGTATGCCTCGAGGCGCTGGTGGGATTCCATCTAATTTAAAGTGACCTAGAGTTTTATTGTCAGCCGCAAAGTCTCTTTCGCCTTGCAAAACCTTTATATCTACAGCGTTTTGATTATCTTCGGCAGTAGAAAAAGTCTGCGACTTAGAACAAGGTATGGTTGTATTTCTTTCTATTAGCCTAGTCATAACTCCGCCCATTGTTTCTATCCCTAAAGATAGAGGCGTTACGTCTAATAAAAGTATATCGTTTACTTCTCCGGAAAACACTCCACCTTGAACTGCGGCTCCTAAAGCAACTACTTCATCCGGATTAACAGAGTTGTTAGCTTGCTTTCCAAAAAAGTCCTCTACTGCTTTTTTGACAGCAGGTATTCTTGTAGAACCTCCGACTAGTATTATTTCCTCTATGTCGCTTTTATCTAAATTAGAATCACCTAAAGCAGACTCTATAGGTCCTATAGTTCTTCCTACTATTTCATCTATTAGCTGTTCAAACTTAGAACGTGCTAAAGTGTAATTTAGGTGTTTAGGACCTGATGCATCCGCAGTAATAAAAGGTAAATTTATGTCTGTAGTAGTCGTGCTAGATAATTCTATTTTAGCTTTTTCTGCAGCATCTCTAAGCCTCTGCATAACCATAGAATCTTCTGATAAATCAATTCCGGAATCTGATTTAAAATTAGACACAATCCAGTTTATTATAGCTTGATCCACATCGTCGCCACCCAGGTGAGTGTCGCCATTTGTACTTAGAACTTCTACTACTCCGTCACCTATTTCTAAAACAGATACATCAAAAGTGCCGCCGCCTAAATCGTATACCATTATCTTAGTATCGGTCTTTTTATCCAACCCGTAAGCTAAAGCAGCTGCGGTTGGTTCATTGATAATTCTCTTTACTTCTAATCCTGCAATTTTTCCTGCGTCTCTAGTTGCCTGTCTTTGTGCATCATTAAAATAAGCAGGAACCGTTATAACGGCTTCTTTTACTTCTTCTCCTAGGTATTTTTCTGCAGATGACTTCATCTTCATTAATACTTGGGCACTAATGGCCTGCGGTGCCAATGTTTGACCTTCTACTTCTATAGAGCATGAACCAGATGAATTTTTTAGTACCTTATAAGGCATCCTAGAAGCTTCTTCCTCAACTTCAGAATAATTCATGCCTATAAATCTTTTTGCCGAGTATACAGTGTTTTTTGGATTAGTTATTGCCTGTCTTTTTGCTGTAGCGCCTACTAATCTTTCGCCTTTAGCAAAAGCAACTACCGAAGGAGTAGTTCTGGCACCCTCTTCGTTGTTAATGACTTTTGCTGAGCCTCCTTCAATTACTGCTACGCAGCTATTACTAGTTCCTAAATCTATCCCTATAACCTTTGACATTTAAAACTCCTATAATTTGTCACGTTTTATTAACTTAGACACCGTTTTTTAGACGGAAACCCTTTTAATTATTTTTTTTTGTTTTTAGCAGTTTCTAACTAAAAGAATATCGTAAAGTTTCCCAGGATTAATTTTATTGTAAAATAGAGGATGTATACCGGCGTATGTTAAAGCGCACGCTATCCATTGGGAACAATACCATTTTTTATCGTGTTTTACATAAAATGAAGTTAAGTGTGAAATAACCATGCCTGACCAATCATATTTCATTCCATGAGTCATTTCGAAAAAGCATAATATTAATTTAAACTGCTCTCTTGTTACTTCTATTTCTAAAAAATCCCAGCTTCCATTTTCATTGTTTTCTAGAAACTTTTTTCTTCTAACCCTACCGGTATCTTCGGGGCTTATACCTATAATAGAATTATCCGGAAGCAAAATCTCAACATGTACGATAGGGCTACCGGTCCACCAACTTATAAAACGATTTCTCCATCCTATTTTGCATGAAAAAAAAGCTATTTTTATAATCTTGTTAGTGTTGCTTTTCAAATCATTTACTCATTAGTCTAGAATGCTAGAAAGTTCTACGATATTGTCGCCAATAAGCTTGTGAGACCATTTAGGTTTTTTCATAACGTGCAACTCTAAATTTTCAACGGGACCTTGAAATTCTCCTATAAACTGTGTGGCCCTGATCCACGGAGAATCTCCTTTGGCTACAAAAACTTTTACTGCAATGTCTCTATTTTTACTCAGGCAACCATCCCAAGCTAGTTTTAACCACCGACCATAAGAAGAGTCTGACCAGACTACCATAGAAGGCTTAAGCCTACAAAGATCTCCATTAATACCAAGGCGCTTAATAGTACTACCGCCAGCAGAGTGGCCAACAATACGATAATCAATTTTTCCAAGTTTTTTTTCTGGTGTTCTAGCATGTTTGATTAGTATACTTTTAATCTGATTAATAAATTTTAAAAAATCTCCCGGCTTAGTCCACAACAAACTATTCCTTTTTGTCGGTGTGCTAGTATGAACTGACCACGGCATTTCTGGTACTACTAGTATGAAGTTACTTTTGTTAACCAAAGGCGAGAACTGCTTAAGAGTTCTATTTTCAAAAGTTCTTTTAGGTACAAAACCCCAATGGCCATGAAACCACAATACTAATTTAAAATCTTTTTTTAAATCTGTTGATTCGGGAATCCAGATAATAACATCACGATGGCCTACCCTATGAAGCTTATCTTTTCCGCCATATTTTTTGACAATATAGGTTGTAGAATTGGCTTTACTGATTTTATCCAGAGACACAACCCAGTCTTTAACTAGTTTTTTGTTTACGCCATTTTCCCAGTTGATTGTGTGATTAACTGTTTGAGAAAAAGAAGGAGTGGCTAATAATACTAATAGGATAGTCAAATATTTCATTTTAACTCACTTCTTATTTTTATGCTCGCCCTAATAGAAAGTATTTTTTTAGCATATCTTATACCAGCCCTGTTTGGTCTAAGTCCATGACATCTAAACCCTGCATTATAACCGCATAAACCTCTGGTCAGAGAATACAATTCAATATCTTCGGCGCTCATTTTCTTTTTTTGATTTTTAGTTAATTTGCCTTTATGATAATCGATCCACCATTTTAGGATTTTGGCGCCGGCTGAAATTGAAACCCTAGGATTTTTAAGCTGCTGGCACGTATATTTTTTAGTAATTTTACCGGTGTATTTGGGTATAACCTGAGTTAGACCGCACGCGTTAGCTCTACTTACTGCTGTTTTTTTCCAACCGGATTCTACAAAAATTAAAGAAGACAACAACAAAGGATCGATTCCGTTTTTATTTGATTCTTGTATTACATAAGCAGAGTTGTCACATGCGGTCTTTATTCTATAGTCAGACAAATAAAGGCCTTGTGAAAAAAACGAGCAAATTACGGTTGCCAATGCAATCGACACGATTTACTCCTTTCCTTTTGTATTTTGATAACCATCTTTATACCAACCATTTCCCTTTAGCGAAAATGTAGATTTTGAAACTACTCTAATTATTTCTTCAGATCCACATTCTGGACATGGTAAGGGAAGGCCTCTTTCTTTTATAGATAAAATTTTTTCAAATTCTGCAAAGCAGTTTTTGCAAGAATAATTGTAGATGGGCATATTAGACTCCAAAAATGGCGGAGAGGGTGGGATTCGAACCCACGGTAGCTCTCACTACGCCGGTTTTCAAGACCGGTACATTCGGCCGCTCTGTCACCTCTCCAAAGCTGGCAATAGGACTTGAACCTACAACCTGCTGATTACAAATCAGCTGCTCTACCAATTGAGCTATGCCAGCGGTTAAATTAAGCTATTTCACCTTTACTTTGTTCCGGAACAGTGTCTTCTTCTCTTTCCGTATCTATTGATAACATGTAATGCCTACCAACCAATATTCCAGTTGACCATGTTACCACTATTGTTAACACTTTTAAGAACTCAACAAGATTTTGACTCATTACTACTCCTTATAGTAGTTTGCTAACCCCATTAGTGTTGGTGCCCATAGTCCGATGAAAATAGCAAATCGCTCTGCGTGAGCTGGGTCAGCTTCTCCTACAGTTACCCAAGTTAAAATTGACATCCCAACTGATCCTAGGGATGCAAGAAAACACCATCTTGATAAATTAATTTTTTCCACAATATTATCCTTTCAAATTAAAAATGGAGCGGGTGATCGGGATCGAACCGACAACATTCAGCTTGGAAGGCTGACGCTCTACCAGTTGAGCTACACCCGCAATTAAATTATTTTTTCTAAAACTATCCTATTTTTAAAAGAACCTCTTTCGTTTCTTTTTTTGAAGGCTTTCTCTCTAACATCTTCTAGCTTAAAATCATGAGCGCTTAGTATAGATAAAAAGACCTCGTATATATCTGCTGCTTCTTCTAAACAAGGCTGTTCCTCAAACTCTAGTAACTCTTCGCACATTTTTTCTAAAACTAATTTTTTATAATATCCAATTTCTACTTGCTTGTATATTGGAGTTTTTTGGTCTTTAAAAATAATTTCTGGTATCTTGTCTCTGACAAGTTTAGGAAGCATTATGAGTTTCTCTTGTTCATTTTATTTAACCTATATAAAAAGCGCCCCGACCAGGATTCGAACCTGGGACCTGCGGCTTAGAAGGCCGATGCTCTATCCAGCTGAGCTATCGGGGCTCTGTTTTTATATTAATAGATTAAAATCATATTTTTAATAAATTTTTTCTTCGAACAAAAAATAGTGAAAGAATTAATAAGCTTAACAAATTTAATGAACTACTACCTGACTGATTGCAGCCTGAATCTGCATATTTTGTTGTAGCTCCGGATACGCTTATTCTAACTTCATGCTGAACATCAGCAAAAGCTATACTAGTACCGTCTGTAAATTTACCGGTAGCAGATACAACTAGCAAGTATTCTCCTGGCTGGTCTGGAGCAAAAGTCGGCATAGTTTCATAGATGTGCTCAAATAAAATAGACTCTGAAACGTTTCCAATAGGGTTGCTAACTGTAGCTCTAGAATTGCTAGGCCTACTTCTGATAGACCAAGTATACTCAGCTTCAGTGTTTTCTCTATTCATAAAAAGTCTTAAATTTACAACTTCCCCAGTGTTTGCAGCAATGCTAGGAGAGTAAACACGGTAGCCTGCCTCTGGATCTAAGCAATTCTCTTCATCACCAAATACCACAAAACAATAATGGTCGTCACAACCTTCATCGCCCCTGCCGTCTCTATCAGCGTCTATTTGTTCAAAATTGAATACACCATTGCAGTTATCTTGCAGGTTTCCTACGCCATCGCCATCTAGGTCTGGATCACATGCATCTCCAGCTCCATTTAGGTCAGTGTCCCACTGTTCGGGATTGTGTACGCCAGGGCAGTTATCTGCGTTGAACCCATAATCAGGAATTCCATCGCCATCCGTGTCGGGAGAACACCACTCAGTATCTTCAGTTGGGTCACCTTCTCTCATCGGGCACGGGTCAGTTAAGTTGTCTAATCCATCACCGTCAATATCGCGGTCGCATGCGTCGCCTTCCTCGTCACCGTCTACGTTAGACTGGTCGGCATTCCACCTCCGGAGGCAGTTGTCGCTTACGTTTTCGACTCCATCGCCATCCATATCAGAATCACACAGATCACCACTACCATCGCTGTCTAAGTCCCATTGATT
>Ga0066840_10000021_pt1 | contig 25511 bp, 7 predicted proteins | sample ETNtaG_32_FD_67281 | JGI IMG/M metagenome (GOLD analysis project Ga0066840, IMG submission 67281) | Marine microbial and viral communities from oxygen minimum zone, Eastern Pacific Ocean - ETNP201302PF84A | ecosystem: Environmental > Aquatic > Marine > Oceanic | place: Pacific Ocean: Eastern... | reverse complement strand
AATGATGTAACAACACCAGCAGTAATTTTAGCATTAACTATATCTCCATCTGTTGCATCGATTGTGGTAATTGTTGCAGCAGTACCAACTATATCTGTTACAGCAAGACCAGTGATGTTTACATCTTTAGCATCGAGAGTCTCAATGTCAACGGTGCCAATAGTTGCATAGGTACCAACCTGACTTGTAATAATACCAGCAGTAATCTTAGCATCTAAAATGTCTGCAGCATCTAAATGTGCAGTACCGTTAATGTAAATATCTCTCCACTGTACAGCAGGTTCACCAATATCAAGAGTATCATCAATATCTGGATTCCACTTAATATTTGATTCCCATGCTTCTCTTGCTTGATTGTAAAGTATAGTTTTATCTGTAGTTCCTTTAAGAATTACACCACCATTATCTGCAGTAGCGTTAGCATGATTACCTGTTGAACTAAAACCTAGTTCAATATTCTTATCAGTAACTTGAATTACAGAACTTTGAACAAAACTTGTATTTCCCTGAACAGTAAGATCTCCTACAACAGTAAGAGCACCACCAACACGAACATCATCTTGGAAGTCAGCATCTTGGAAGGTTACATATGTACCAACTAAAGATGTTACTAGACCAGTTGTAATCTTAATATCAGAAGCATCAACAAACTCAAAGTCTGCTGTATTGTAAGTTACACCAAAACCAGTAAGAGATGTTACAACACCAGTTACTGTCTTCAATACATTGATGTCTGCATCATCAGCATCGAATGTAGTGATAGTTGCGTATGTGCCAACTAAGGATGTTACTAATCCAGTTGTAATTTTAACATCTTTAAGATCAGCAGTTTCAGTATCAAATGTTGTTATTGTAGCAGCAGTACCAACGATATCTGTTACAATACCTGCAGTTATCTTAGCTGCTAAAATATCTGCATTTACAAAATCTACATTAGTGATTGTCGCAGCAGTACCAACAGTATCTGTGATAATACCAGATTGAATCTTAGCATTTGTAATTGCAAAGTCTGTTGCCAAACCAGCAGTAACTTTGATGTCTTCGATACCAAGATCGTTAACATCTAACTGAGGAACAGTAGCAACTCCTGAAATGCTTACATCACCATTTACTGTGAGTAAAGCAACTGGCGTGGTAGTTCCTATACCAACCCAGCCATCACTGTTACCAGAAATCCACTTAAGATTCTCTGTACCAATAACTAATTGATTATCTTGATCTGGTAAAGCAGGTTCTTGATCATAACCAATTATGACATTTCCGCTTCCAGTTGTGGTATCACCTGCAGAATAACCAATAGCAATATTCTTGCTACCATCTACACTGTATAATGCGTATGGACCTAAAGCAATATTTCTACTCTGCTCTCTATTTCCTGTACCACCACTTAAGAAACGACCATTAATACTAGTAACAGAACCAGTAAGAGTTTGGAATCCAAATGGTATGGTAAATGTGTCACCTAAAACATATCCGTCGCCTGGTGATATTACATCAATTAGTGTAACTAAACCAGTACCACCAGTTTGAAGTCTTACTATTAAACCTTGACCTGATCCACTTGTTTCTGTTACATCAGTAGATTCGTCATGATTAGCAATAGCAGTTTGCTGACCAACTGAAATACTTAAAGTAACACCATCCACAACAGGGAAAGTGTCACCATACATTGCCTGATTACCCAAAGCAATGTTTTCATCGTTACCACTAGATGATAAAGCAAAACCTACTTTATCACCAACCATTAAGTTTTTAGTACCTTGCAGTCTATAACCTGCAAAGTTACCCATAACAATATTAGATTCTAATTCATCAGCATTATTTCCAACACCACCAAATTGTAATGCACTGGCACCAATCGCTATGTTTCTTCTATTTAAAGTCGATTGACCCATACCAGTGGCAGCATAGTCACCAATGAATATCGATCCATCAGCACTACTAATACCAGATGCAGTCTCACGACCAATCTTAATTAAATTTCTAGAGAAATCAAGATTATTGGTAAGTGTAGTTATACCAGTAATTTCTACATTATTAGCAGTAAGAGCATGTCCTACATTAACCTGAGTGTAATTAGCACTTGTACCTGTCAGAGTGGTAACAAGTCCTGATACAGTAAACAGATTATTAATTGAACCATCAACAATGGTTGCTTTAGTATTGAAGATAGTGGCAATCGTGCCAATACCTGTTATATTAATATTTCTACCAGTTACTTCATCATATACTAAATCTCCAGTAACATTTAAGTTACCACCGACATAAAAATCTCCTTGGTTAGTACCAACACCAGCGTTATGGAAATCAGTTACTACAGACCAAGATTTTACCTTAGCATTTGAATCTAAGATAAGTGCTTTGTTTGCCTCCCTATTACCATAATTGGCAGGACTTTCTGGTATTAGACTAGTATAATATTCACCACCGATTACAATCGGAGTTGCTGTAGGACCAGCAGGATTACCAATATATAATTTCTTATAGGATTTACCAGCACCAACATCACTGGTATCGTAAGTATAAACAAGTTCACCAAAAGATACACCTGTACCGACTGGTGCAATATTAGGGGGTGAAGTTCCTAGAGTTCGTTTTAGTAATAGGGTAGCTGACACTAGTAGATACCTCCATCAATGATTGCTGCAGGGAAATTCTTAGTCGCTACGAAATTACTTGTCGCAGCATCATATACAAGCAAACTTCCGTCTTGAAGATTACTTGAGTTAACATCAGACAGTAAAGACAAGCGACCACCAGAACCTCCACCAAGAGATCCACTGGCGATTACTTTTACTTGATTGCCTGTACCTATTCTGAGAGATGGCATGGTTACCTTGTGACTCCTACTCTAACTAGGATCATTCCCTCAACGACCTTATATTTGTAACCAGATGCGTCACTCAATATAACATCATAAACATAACGGCCAGGTTTAATATCAACTGTTTGAGTCGAACCCAAAGAAACTTCGAGTTGACCTTGATCAGGGTCGGTAACTGTAGCTGCGAAGGAAACAGATGTATTTGATCCAGCCCATTTTCTCATTTGAGAAGTAACGGTATAGTTGTTCAGGTTCAAATATGTTCCTGTATCACTATCACCTAGGCTGAAACCATGCTGAAAGTCCACACCAGCATCTATTTGTAGATTTGCAATGTAGACGGCCATCTGTTAACAACACTCGGATTATCCTATTATGTATTTAGTTTCCTCAACTCCTGCAGCACTTGAAGCATAGTAATTTTTATTTCTGCCATTTCAGATTTTAATGCTGCCATGTCAGTTTCTTCTTTTCTTGGTGCATCAACCTCAGTAAAACCGTGGTATTTCAAGAATTCGGAGTGTGGATTTCTACTCATGTTTTTGGATATAATTTTTTAATTTTTTCTTGTCTTTTTCTTTCTTTCTCTTCCCTTAACTTTTTTTTGTCATCAAACCAATTCACTGGCCAACGATTAATCTTTAGGGCAGCGTAAAACGGTTTTTTCTTGGGAAGATAGAATTTCACAACTTTGCAATTAGTTTCCTCATCATTTCTTTCATCTCAGAGATGTCGTTCTTCATCTCTTCTATCTCTAATCTTTCCATCTTTTTTTGGGAGTTCCTTTGGTGGTAAGCAGCGAAAGAGGAACTATCAGTATTAATGATAGCTCCTGTGTTTTTATCTCTACAAAAATTAGGATGTCCTTCAACTGGAATTAAAGATGATTTTGTCATGCTACTGCGATTACTCTTAGGTTTTTAATTACAGGATGCTTAGCTTGATTAGTTCCTATGAAAACTATCTTGATTTGGAATCCAGTAAAACTAGGGAGATTGTCTACTGTGTATTGATATTCACGGTAAACTTGATCGTCAGGTGGAATAAAGAGATCTGGTAAACCAGTATTATTCTTAACATCAATAATTTGATCACCAACACCGTCCCCATCTATATCTATGAGGTTTGGATAACCAGGAAATAGTTCAAATCCAGGTGTAACTTCACTAGAATCTGCTCTTAAAGTACTATGTAGAACTCTAAAATCAGTTGTTGGCGGTCTACGACTATCGAAGATCACTCTTAATGATGTAGCAGGATTCTTAATATAGATAGGATTCGACATGTAGTAGGAAGCATGTGGATCATTAAATCTTTGCTTCGCTCTAGAATCGGTAAGATAATCAGTTATTGGTGCATTTAGTCTGTTCTCATAGAATAGAGAAGAGGCACCCTCAAGATCAACAGTAGGAGAGTTAAAATCATCTCCACCATTATCTAATTCAACAGTAATCGTATGAGATTTAGATCTGTCAATAGAACCTAATTGATTAGATTCATTAACTCTAGAAGCAATAATTCTAGTTGTTTCTAACTGATTAACCCTATTAAGTCCTATGTTTTCAAAACCAGCATCTACAAATGATGCTTCACCACCATCAACAGATGTACCACTAACACTCCTTAATTGGAGACCAAGGAAATCTGTAGGACCAAAGGTTGATGCTTGTAATAAAGGTCTTACAGCATCATATTGAATGTTCTTAGAAGCATAAACATTATTACCACCACCAGATGCTTCTTCAGCAATCGAGAGTTGTGGAATATTGTTAGTGTTATCATCAGAACCTCTGCTAGTTCCTCTATTGATCTTGATGTAATATTCATCAATACCAACTTGAGAATTTTCTACAGTATGCTCTGTATTAATCCTTGCCAAAGAAATACCATTCAATTCATATTTGGTAATAGCATCACCTTGAAGATGATTTAGTGCATTGGTTCCATTGGTTCCTCTAGTAACACCACCGAGACTAGAAATACCAACACTAGTGTAAGATATAATCTCACTATTCAAGAAAGCATATCCAGTATTAGCAGCACTAACTACAGCACCTTCAAATTCAGTAAACTGACTGGTTGATGCAACTGAAATGTTAGTCTCATTAGAAGCAATGTCAACACTTAATTCTGTAGGAAGAACATCGGATTGAGCATCGGAAATGATAACCTTATTACCTGTTCCATACATTCCATGATTTCGATGATCTACCTTGATATATTCACCTGTGAAGTTTCCTCCTTCTTCACTATAATCAAATATATCAAGTCCAGAATCTATAACCGAACCACTACTATGAACATATGTCAAATCATTAGAGGTTACCTCAAATTCCTGTGCCTGAACATTTGTTAGATACAGAGTGTCAAGTCCTGATATAGAACTAATAGCAACACGAGCACCAGAACCAGCATTACCAGTACCTGCAGTTGCGATTCCAATAACATCACCTACCTTGTAACCATTACCATCATTTACTACAGTAGCAGCAGTAATAGCAGATAGTCCAGCTGAAACAGTAACATTTAAAGTTAGTCCAGAACCACCTCCAGTAATATTGTAAGTGCTAACTGGGTTTGTAGGAGTTCCGTATCCATTACCACCAGTTAAGATACCAACAGTACCATCGACTGGTCCTCCTTGATCATCAACAAATGCATAACGATGAGGTTGATTGCTTTCACTAATTTTTCTTCCCTGAGTAAATACAGTTCCAATTAATCCAGCATTAGTTGTGGTAGTAATACCAATCTTAGCTTTCTTAGGAAGACCTATAATGGGGTTGAAATTTAGAGGAGGAACTTGACTATTATTAGGTTCAATAGGTGGATTATGGAATGTTAATAATCCTCTATTTGCTGTATACTTTGCTCTATAAAGTTTGAAGGTCATATCTTCAAACTGAGATGGAGTCCAAGTAGATCCATTCTGAGATTTAAAGAGTGAACCCATAGCAAATTGCTGTGAGTAAATCTTACCTTGAGCAGAAGGAAGAGTCTGTTGATTCAGAGCTTTCTGACCCATTTCACCACAGAATACTTCATACTCATCACTATCTGATAATAGAACAATAGCAAATTGTGAACTAGGTTCTAAGTAAACAGGTGATGGGAAAGTAATAGTGGTTGGTATACTACCATCAGTAGATGTTGTTATATCAGATGGACGCAATGTTACCATTGCATTTCTATGAATAATATTAAGTGTAGGTAAACCTAACTCAACTGTTCTAATCTGAATATTTACTGGGGTTGTACCAGCACTAACTGTTGCAAAGAAAACTTCTAATTTAGTAATCCATACACCCTCAGGTCCAGTAATAATAGATTGTGCAAGAGGGTCTCTATCTCTCTCACGAATAATCGTTTGAGTACGCTGAATAACCCTTGTTATATTATTAACAAAAGTTCTGGTTCTGTCAATAACTCTAGTGTTATTGATAATAATTGGAGGGGGTGGTGGTGGAGGTGGAGGAGGCGGTGGATCTGATCTTTGTATATCAATCGTTGATAGATTTGTAACCGTAGTAGTTTCTAAAGTTGTGATTCTAACATCTGTCTGAATAAGTCTTGTGGTACCAGTTGCCAAATATCTACCAATACCACTAGAAATTAATGTGCTACCTGGCAAAGGAGTAGCATTTGTTTCACTAGATGTTAACCTAAAGTCTCTGCTACCAGATCTAATTCTTATCTGAGGTGTAGGAGTTGCGTTAGGATCTCTAATCCATATTGCACCAATCAAATCACCAAAGTTATCAGAAACTAATCTTACCCTTGCTACAGTTGCTTGAGCACCACTAGTCAATCCTCTAATAACCATATTGGTTGGTGCAAATCCAAAGAATGCTCCTTGTGCTTGCTCACATAATGCAGTAATGTCAATATTTAAAACTGTTGACGCTTGTGAATATCCATTTGGTAATGTAGAACTTGGGTCATATGGATTGATATCATATGTTTCTGTAGGATTAGCAAACGGTCCTTTCTTATGATTTGGAGCAGCTAATCTAAATTCAAATGCAGTTGCACCAATAGTTCCTCTTATTGTTTCTCCAATTTGGAATGACCCTGTAACATTGAATACTTCTAAAAGTTTTGGTATGACATCAATACCACCCTGATTATCAAAGAATGGATAGAAGTTAGTAAGTGCTTTAAGACCTATTGCAGAAAACTCTACATTTCTAGAACGACAGAATGGATCAAAGTTTTCTTCAGCAATAAATGTGTTCTCGGATCTAATATCATCTCTTTGTGTAGTTCTACCAACTTCTTGAGTTGTTACTGTTGCAGATCCACCACCATTTCCTGCTGTGGTTACATTGAAGTTAGCAGCAACTTGGTTATTGAAAACAGTAATACCAATGGTATTTCTAATAACATTTTGTGTTCTTCTAGTATTAATCCAATTATCAACAGATGGAGTTAAACGAATTTCTCCAGTATATGCAACAACATGGAATGGGTTAATGTTGTTTGTTTTAGTAGCAAAATTTTGCTCAATATAAACTTCATCTTCATATTTTAAAGTAAGAAGATTACCAGTTTTTTGTGTATTCTCATCGTCAAGTAAAGCAAAATCAGTGCTGTAATCTAATTGCTGTACCGATACATCTGTTTTAGGAGCAATTTGTAAATTAATAGAATCAAATTCTCTCAGTGGTCTAAGTTCTTTGAGATCTACATCGATCTCAGCAGGAGAACTTGGATCCATAAAATCGTAACTACTAAATGAATCTACAAAAAATCCTGATTTGAATCTATCAAAACCTTGTGCATCTCTAATTTGAAGAGCTTCTGCACTCTTCTCCAAAAGATTCAAGGTAGTTACCTCTTCTAAATTCTTAACCCTATCAGCAATCTTGCCGATATCTCTCATAGTATATCTACGATTTTGTTTTAAGAATACTCTTGCATCTTCTACATTTTTAAGGAATGCAGGAAGAAGAAGTGTAGCAATTTCAATACACTTATCTTGTGATTCTGGAGGTAATGGTTGTCTAGAAGGTGTACCTCTTAACAATAAAAACTCTCCGTTTTGATGTAAAACTAACTTGTCTATTCTAGGAAGATAGAAATCATAGTCAAATACAACTGACTCATTAGGTGTTAAAAGTCTATCAGGTTTTCCAGTAAAATCTCTAGCAGTAAAGAAGAATGGAGATACTGTAGCACCTACTGGATCATATACAGGAACTTGTGGTCTAAAATCTAATACATCATGTGCAGGAGTTCTTGATGGTCCTATTGCTGGTATATCAGTTTTATATCTTTCTGCATCGTAACTATTAACAGTAAATATATCTCCAGTGTCACTACTAGGAACATCATATCTGTTGTAGATAATTAATAGTTTTCTATGAGGGACAAATGCTCCAGCATTTCTAACAATTCTAGAGTAATCGTAATACTGATTTTTTTGTCCTTTGTCTAGCATGTAACTGCTAGTAATATTATTATACTTACCAGGCACTAGTGCTTGAACTGTAGCAACTGCATTTGATTCTTCAAAATCTAATGTTTCTAGCAATGTAAATTTGCTATCAGTAAGATAAACAATACTAATCTGATTATTACCAGAATCAATAGACACTACTCTAGCAATTGCTTTACTATCTTCTCCTGAGATTTTTTCACCAATAATTGCTTCGGTAAAAATATCATCAGTAGATGTAAATGTTATTTTATCAAGAACAGGTGTGTTCGTGTCTAATGATTCGAGGACTGCAACAATATCAGTAGCATCTGGATGATTCAGACATATTTCTCTATCTTGAACTCTAATTCCATATAGAGCACTATGATTTAATCCATCGTTTATACTAGTTCCAGCATTAGTTCCAGATCTTCGATTTACAGATCTAGTAATTTCTGTTTGTTGACATCTCTTAAATTCTTTAACTTTGTTTTTAATATTTGATTTTTGAACAGTTACATTTACTCTAATATTACTCTGACCTGGATTCAATCCAAATAATGTAATGCTAGTTCCAGTTATTATAATCTGATCTTCAGTAATAGGTTGTATAGTTCCATTTGAATATGCAACTGAATATCTTTCTTGATCAAAAGCAACAAAAGTTACATCGTCAAGATCAACTGAGGTTATTGGAAGAACTAACTGACCTAATGCATTACTACTTTCATTAGTTACTTGAGCACTGAGGAATAAATTAGAAGTACTAAAATCTACATTAGAAACTCCTATATCTGGAATTCTAGAAATTAGAGATGAATTCTGCAATGAGACATCTTGTACACCTCTGAATCCATTACCTTCAAATGATTTTACTCCACCGTCAAATACATTACTAACAGTTGTCATTGTACCAACTTTCATTGACTGTCCATCAGCAGCAACTGTTAATACTACATTACGAGTAGGAACATTAAGAGAGGCACCAGCAGTATCGTTAGGAGCACCGTAAGAAAATATATCGCCAGGTTTGAAAACTAAGAAACTATCTGCTCTTGCGGAAGTAACTGTACCATCAGTAGCAACTTTAAATTGACCATTTCCAAAACCAGTTGGAAGTACTAAATTTAATTTTTTGGAAGCAGTAAAACTATTTCCACTTTGAGCAAAATCATATACATCATTAATACCAAAAGCAGTTACTTTTTCAATAGTTCTTGATACTGTCTCATCACCATTAATACTAATTTTTTCATTTTGTCTAAAAGTTCCTGAAGTTTGAGTAACTTGTATAGTGCTAGATCCAGCACCTGCAACAACAGCAAATCCTTCTGCACCACTTTCTTTACCAACAATAAACGCAGATTGATTAACATCTGATGCACTTACATTATCATTTAATTTTAATGTTGTGTATGTTTGAATGTCATAAAGATATAAGTTCCAATCAGTTGAATTATCTTCATATGCAGCATCTCTTAATGAGAATCCATATACCTTTGCATCACCAATTTTCTCAGCAGTACCAGCAGCAGTTGCAGTTGCAGATGTTACAGGACCACCCATCAAATCAATTCTTTCAGTAAGGGTAGTAATACCACTTACATTGTTGACAAGGAACTTATTCCCCATCTCAAAACTAAATGATTGATTCTCAACTTTTTGAGTTTCTCTTGGTTTATCAAAATCAATTACACTTGGAGCAGTTTTATCAATATCATATCCATAAACATATGCTTTACCAGCAGTTACTTTTAAACATGCAAGATCGTCATCTGGTTCGTTGCCATCAAATGTAGTTTGCCCTTTAAAATATACACCATCGTTTCCAAGACGATCATTAAGACAATCAGCAATATTAACATTAAATGGATTGACAACATAGTTTCCAGACTCATCATAAGTCCTTTTAGCAAAATAATCTCTTATTCTATTATATTCATTATCTCTGTTTAATGAAAATACTTGACCTTGTTTGATTCTTAATACTTCTACAAAATCAGTATCATCAAAATCACTAATATCCTTCTTAGATAAAGCTAGTGTTATTTGTAATCTATCTGCACCTGGTGCAGCAAAGTTAGAAAATCCTTTTGCGTTATCATATAAACTCTCATCTCCTTTTGCACTAACAGTGCTTTCTAAAACTTGAAGTCCAATTCTATAAGATGGAGATTGATTATATTGATCTAATATAATTGTTTGCTTATTTACTTTTACAAAATTTCCTCTGATAAAGTATACACCATCATCAATAGAAGCTGCAGAACCTGTAGTGCATGAATCTAATGCAATTGTAGATGCAAGAGTTCCACCAACATTGATTGTTGTATTACCATAAGTTATTGGTTCTTCTGCAACAAGAATTTCTCCATCTTGGAAGAATGAAAAATCTCCAGTAGTAGATGAATTAATGTATTTTACAAAAAAAGTATCGTGATCTCTATCAGATTCAGTAGCAGTAATATAATTAATTACTTTTGCAGTAACTCCACTATTTTGACCCTTAAATCTTTTTCCTATTACATTCTTAGCGTATACAGAAACATCAGTACCTAAATGAGTTGGATTAACTTGAACTGCATAATATTGTCCATCAAATGTTGTTGAACCAGGTATTACTAACGCACCTTCTTTAAATATATGACTACCATAAGTTTCTATCTGATTTTGCAGAATAGATTGCAAAGTCGATAGTTCTCTAGCTTGGACTGGAAAACCAGGTTTAAATAGAACACGATGATAACCTTTACTAGGATCAAAATCGTCGTAATAGGGACTTACATTAAGATTGGTCTGTTGTGGCATCTTCTTAGAATTCTAATACGATTTTGATGTCTTCTTTTTGGCGTTCATTTCTTGTAATAGATGGTCTATTATCAAGGTAAATAATCTCACCTGTTCTTTTATTTATCTCAGGTCCAGCGAGACCACTTGTAAACTGTACACCTAGATCTACAACTTTACCAGATGGTGTAGTTGTTGAGATTCCTGAGAAACCTCCATCTATGTTTACACTAAATGCACCAGAGGTAACAGCATCACCAGAAGAAGTAAAATCAAGAACTTTTGCATCTCCACCAACACCTATGTTATCAGTCTGATCATATAATGAAGGATGAAGATAAAGATTTCTATCTTGGAAATATTTAATTACAGCAGTAGTTACATCATATGAAGCAATATAACCTCTAGCAGTTCCAATGCCAGGTATATTCTGTGTTATCTCTGCACCAACTGTAAGAGTCTGTGTTAGATCTCCTGTAAATTTCATAGAATTAGCTGCGGAAAATTCTGATGTATTGAGAACAGAAGTAGATCCAGCACCTGAAGCAACAGGATTTTTAACAACTCCTACTTGAGAGAATATAGTATCAGAAATAAAATCATATGTAGAGTTATCAAATCTAGTGTAAATTAAAACTTTATCAGTTCCTAATTCTTTATAAAGATCAAATCCATGACCTCTAGAAGGAGGAATGATAGGTGTTAATTTAGCAAACTTTGTAGCACTACCATTAATAGAAGAAAGATCAACCCTGCCAAAACTGTAACCTTGCCCTCCTGCAGTAACTTTTGCGTAAATTATTTGACCATTGGTATTGGTCTGAACTCGGACTTTACCCCCAGTTCCATCACCTAGTATATCAACTTCTATCGGAGATGCAAGGAAAGAATAACCCTCACCTTGAGCATCAATAGAAACAACTTTAATTTGATTATTATTTACTGTAGAGTCTCCATTATCTCGAACCACTTTAATCTCATTCTCAGTGCTTGTTGACCATTCATTAGGAACAGCAACATACTCAGTAGAGTCAAACTTAACAATATCAGCAGGAGGAACTGTAAATAGATACTTCCACAAATAACCATCACCACTAACACCAGCAGCAGATGGTTCAAGATCAGTAAATGTAGGTTCATCAAGTGATGCACCTGCGGTAGATGTAATACCTGCAGATCCATTATCAATACAAATATAAACTCTGAAGTCTTTATTGATTACATAATAGTTTGCAGAATATAGTCTACTAGAGTTAGAAACTAGTGACCTATTAGTTACATCATAATCATGACGGTACATATCATATGATGTACCTTTTGTCCATTGAGTTTTTCTTACTAATCTACGAACATCACCAGGTAAAACTTTTCTACCAAACATCATAGTATCATATACATGATTTATGTAACTAACACTATCTGTTGGTGATGGTGGTTCAACGGTTGTACTGTTCCATGTACTCGTTCTTCCGTATCCAGTTTCTGTTGGATTAGCCAGACCTAAAAAAGTATAATAGGAGTTATCACCACTAATTACGGAGTCAACGAAATTATTAGCATTTATTATTCTAAATTGATCTGTGATAATTGCGGCCATTACATCTGTAGCACTAAAGGTCTAACTTTTTTGTATTTATAGAAGTTTGGGCAGAGATCCAGTTCCTCTATGCCCTACGCCCCTTCTAATAACTAGAGGGAAGTTGCTAAGTTGACTATCATAAGGTAGTCCTTTAACATCTAATTCAATAGCATTAGAAGATCTGGTTACATTACCAAATCTTCCCCAAGTGAAGTGAGCGTAAGCAAATCCTGTGGATCCTACACCTACCATATCACTTGTGTCAGTATATGATGCTATGTTAGCAGTGATAATACCCTGACGACCACCATTACGGAAACTAATGGCACTCGCATAGTAAATATTATCTCCATAATGTGTGCTGATAGAAACTATATCAGTGTCATGTGTATCAATACTCGTTATTGCAATTCCTGCTGTATTGATACCTGTTCCATATAATTTGAATGGATAGTTTGTTGATAATCCTGTTGCATCATTACCTGCATTAACATATTCTTGATTATCAAATAGAACCTCAAGTGCTAAGTCAGTACCAATACCAGCAGTAGTTCCTATACCAGTAACCACACCTATATATCCAGCAACATCAGCAACTAATGGTTCAACACCAGATATATTCTCAAAGTTAACTCCAGTAGATGCAGTTGTACCATATCCAACAGGAGCAATAGCAAGTAATCCAAATGATTCTGATAATAGATTATCAGTATCTCTAAAGTTACCAACAGTGTCAACAAATACAAAATTATCTGTTGAAGTAAGAACTCCAATAATATTTGCAGTAGGATTTATTTGAGATACATATGAATCTCTTGCTTTAGAAACTACAGTACCGTCAATAACTCTATCTCCCTTTTGCTTAGTCCATGTCATAGGTTTGAAATTATCATTGCTGACACCTGGACCTTGATAGAATGGAGTTTCTACTGTAGAAGCACTATCAATCCTCTTGATAATTCTATCTTCAAGTTGAGCAAAGTTTGACTGATCTTTTGATACTCTATTAAATTGTAGTTCAGCACTCTTATCTAATCTTAAGGTATCACCAGTTTTAATAGTTTCATTAATATCAAAAATGAAACTGTCTTGACCTATTGTTCCTCTATAGAAGAATATGACAACATCATCAGTTTTAGTTGGAGCACTAGAGAATTCAATTACAGAACCACCAGTAAATATGTAATTAACATTTGGTTCTTGAACTACTCCGTTAATGAATACTAATAAAACAGTAGATAGATCTATTTCACTAGAATCTTGATCGTTTCTATCAATCTCAAAACTAACTAACTGTGATTGATAGTATAATGGGAATCTCTTATTATTTCCATTTTGATTTGGTTTTATATTGTCAATGTAATCAATATTACCAAACTGCCAAGAAGCAACATCATCAGTAAATACTTCTACGACTTCTAACTCAAAGTTTCTAAAGTTATCACCTGCATTAGGGTCTGTAGAAAGACCAGCAACAGTAAATACATCTCCTCTCTTAAATCCATATCCTTTCTTACTAAACTCCCATCCAGAAACTTCAGCTAAAGTTGATCCAATACCAGTGGTTGTACTAATACCAGAAATTTCAACACTAACAGAACAACCAACACCAGTCTCTGTTCCACCACCGATTCTAGATATTCCAACAATAGGTAAGTTTTCTCCGTTTGGTTCTGGAGCAAAGACTTGATCATACTCACCAGTGTATCCAGTTCCACCAGCACCAATACTGAATATCAAAGATCCACCAGCACCAACTATTGCAGTTAGTTCAGCATTGACTCCTTTAGTTGGAGATGATATTCCAATACCAATAGTTCCTAATCCAGTTCTATATCCAGAACCGTAAGATAGAGGATACCATTCAGCAACCGTACCACCTTGAACATAAGTATGTCCAATTGTGTTAGGTCCAACATTTACCTCAAATGTACGAGCAGAAACAATACCTGCAATAGGATATGCTTCGTCAAAACTTGGGAATAGATTACTTGTAACACCAACCTGTACTACTCCACCACCAGTATAATCATGCTGTAAGGTAGAAACTCCAACGAATGTTTCAAATGATGTTGTAGTTCCAACAGATCTAACCTTGAAGAAGAAACCAGTTTTATCATTTGGATATGTTTTAGCACCATATGCACAAGTAACACCAATGCCTCTTAGTTTTAAACTTTCTGGAGCAACCAATCCATGATTCTTAGCAGTAAATCTAACAATACCTGTCTCAGGATTGTACACTGCATTTGATACAGTTAGAGCAGCACCTGTCCAAGAATCAATATAGAGAGTGCTAGAAGCAGCACTTACAAGTCTATGATTAAATCCACCACCAGTTCTAATTGCTCCAGTTGATGCACTAGCAAAAGTATGAGCATAGTTTCCACCGCTAATTATTGCGTTAGATGCTTCATGACCTGCCATGATATCATAACGATGTTCAGTAGTATCAGTTGAAATACCTGCTTGGAAAGTAATAGTTCCATTTTGTTTTCTAATACCATTGGGCACTGCACCAGCAAATCTATGAACATATTGATCACCAGTATTAGTTTTACCAACATCTATTGCAAATGTATTGACTGTTGTACTTGCGACTGATACCCAATCACCGCTAATTGGATCAGTAATTCTTGGATATAGATGAGGTGTAACATAGTTATCTTGTGAACACTCAAGTTTAATTGAATTATTTTCGATAAGAACATAGTCGCCGTTCATCATTCCATGAGCAGCAGCAGTTACTGTCATAATACCAGCAACAGGATCATAAACGATATCTTCTGCGGTATCTAAAGTATATCCAGCAGTAATCTTAACTGGTTGATCAAATGTTCTATCACGCTTTTGATCCATACTACCGACACCAGCACTAACAAAAGTATGATTATATGCACCACCACCTACTATTACAGATCTAGTAATACTATCAGTTGTTCCCGATACAAAAGTATGTGTAGCAGTATCATATGACTTTCCAACATTGACTCTGAAAGTATTAGTTGTTACATTAGATACTTTAACCCATGTATTGTGATAAGGATCTTTTGGTCTAGGATATCCACAAACTTTTTGATTATTATCTCTAGTACATGTAAAGTTGACAGACCCATCATCAAACTTCACATAATCACCATTATAGAGTCCATGATTATTAGATGTAACAGTCATGATTCCTACAACAGGATCATATGATGCATTAATTGGTGTTAATTTATCATTTGGAACATGATGGTGAGTTGATACATTACTTGATGGTTGACTTGGAAGTATCTGGAATGAAATAGTATCTACCGTTGTAGAAGCAATAGAGACTGCAGTATTATAACCAACAGTATCAGTTGTTCTAGGATACCTATGAATACTTTGATAAGTATCAAGACCACATCTAAATGCTAATGAATAAGGAGAGATTCTTATGCTAGTACCAGTCATAAATTCATGATCAGGTATGCTGACTGTTACAATACCAGCAGTAGGATCGTAGATAGCACTAGAGATAGCAAAAGGTTGTATAGGTGACTTACCTACATTAACAGCAAATGAAGTAGTTCCTATTCCTGTGATTGGTACCCACTTTCCACTATAAGGATCGGTAGATCTTGGATAAGACTTAGTAGATGTTCCACCATCCATATCACAAGTAAATCTAATAGAATCATTATCAAATCTTACAAAATCTCCATCATGTATTAGACGACCACCAGGTACAACAGTAACTGTCATAATACCAGCAGTTGCATCATATTCAGCACCGTTAATAGTTTGAGTATCAATAATATTGCGTGGATATGTATGAGTTGAAATATAATTGTCAGTTTCACATCTAAAGATTAGAGAACCCTCTTTTAACTTAATAGAGGTTCCATCTTTAAGAGGATGTTGTCCAATAGTAGCAGTTACAATACCTGTTGATGGATTGTAAGTTGCAGTAGTAATACTGTAATTAACGATAGGAGAAGTTCCTACAGTTATAGCAATACCTGTTGCAGTAGTAGATGCAACTGAGATTGCTCTATCAAAATATGGATCAGTTGTTCTAGGATATGACTTAGTTGTAGAAAGACCATCCATCGCACACTGGAAATTAATTGATTCCTGATCAATCTTGATACTAGTTCCAGACATTATATTGTGTGATCCAATAGTCACTGTCATAATACCAGCGACAGCATCATAAACAGCATCCACTGGAGTATATCTTACTTGAGTTGATATACCTACATTTACATCAAATTCATCTCTAGTTACATTCCTAATTTCTAAGAACTTATTATTTGCAGGATCAGTAGATCTTGGATATGTATGATTTGTTCTATAACCATCCATATCACAAGTAAATGTCAATCCATCAGTTACTATACCTACTAAGTTTGGATCAGTAAATCCATGTGTAGAGTCTGTAATTATTGTAGCAATACCAACAAGATGATCATATACAAATGATGTAATGCCAAGCGTCGTTATTCCTGATGGGTAACCAGAAGTAGGACAAGTAAATTCTAAACCAACTAACTTAGCAAAATCTTCAACTCCAAATCTATGTGCTTTTGCAGTAGATACGGTTGCAAGTCCAGTTATCTTATCATAATCTACACTTTCAACATCTATAAACTCTCTAGTTGTTGATATACCAGTAATGCCTGTAATAGTACCATCTTTTCCAGTAGTTACCCTAACCTTAGCACCTTTAAACGGAGCATAACCTTGACCTGGTGTAGATGCAACAGAAACTATGATGCCACCTCTAGGTAGTTGATTTTGGTTAACATCTCCTTCATCAATTATTAGATCCGTAAATCCAAACGAAGTAATACCTGTATAGTTAACACTAGCAATACCACCAAGACTTTGTTCAATAATCTTAAAGTTTGCAATACCTTCATTATTCTCACCAAATGGTGCTTGGAACATACTGTTAATAAACAGAACTCCATTACCACCAGTTGATCCAATACCAGTTACAGCAACACCTGTAGATGTTAATGGGAATATATTTTGTAAACCATCAAACTGATCTGAATTATCATCAAATATTTGGTTAGTGCCATAGTCTTGTCTTAGGTAAGTTCTTCCACCAAATGATGCTCTAGGATAAGGAAGATTACTTGGATCAATCAAACCTAAGTCACCACCAAGAGGAGCATTAGTGAAATAGATATCACTATCGACTATCTGGAAAGCACCTCTATAGATTCTTGCAGTTGATCCAGCAGAATGAACTGTTGCTGCACTACCAACTGTACCTCTTTCAATTTCAACAAGACTCCAAGTTCCAATACCAGTTATAGGTCCTGCAGGTGTACTACCAAAACCAACTGTTTGAACAATACTATACTCATCATCAATTCTTAATAAATCACCAGAGGTAATTGTACTTAAACCACTTAAGGCAAAACAAGTAACAAAACCATTAACAGCAGTATCTAATTCATATGTAATAGATGTATGAGAAAGTGGTTTTTGTACTAATCCGTTGAGAGAAATTATAGACTTAGAATCTCTCTTATCCATTGTAAACTTATGAAGGTTGCCTTGACCCTTACCTTGTGCAAAGGTAACTCCCTTACCAATTCTAGCATCTTGAATTGATGTAGAGATAAAGAATTGGTTGTTATTAGACTTAACAATAAAACACTCACTTGGAAGAACAGTTGATCCATATCCAGTAGAATATTCTAAAGCACTTGCAGCAAGTCCAACAATATTAGAATCGGGAAGGTAACTTACTTTTTCTGTATTAGAGAAGAAATGTTTTACAGTAATAAGACCTGTTCCTTTATCAATGTCATTAACATTTTCTGGATTAATCGCTCTTTGGTAAATTGGAGTGTTTTGATACTTTAATCCAAATTTTCTAATATTTCTATTGTTTATACCTAAGTAAGTATTTTGAGTTTGATTCTCAAATACTTGACCGTAATTAAATGAACCGATACCAGCAAGAAGTCCATTAGGATCATTTTGTTTGTATATAATCTCATTGTAAGAAAAGATGCTAACAATTCCAGTAACTCCTGAATCTGGATAGAATTCTAAATTAACATTACTACCACTAAACTCAGCACCAAATGTACCAATACCAGTAGTAGTTCCTACTGCAGCAATAGGTCCTTGAGATAAGAATGTATCTACTTTATTAGGATCTGATAGAACATATATCTGATGGAATGTTTGAGTGTTTCCATAACTTACAGAAACTGTAGATTTAAAAGATAGATCAGTAAATGATGTAATTCCGCATACAGTTGCAATTCCTGTTGTTGCAGAAGAACCAACAACTATTCTTCCACTTCTTTCCGATCCTTCGGGTGTAAATGGAATGTTAAAGTGTTTAACTGATGTAGTTCCGTATCCAACAGGATTGAAAGATAAAAACTTACATTTAACATCTACAGCTTGTGCTTCACTATGAACATACTTAAGTTTAACAACTCCACTTTCAATAGCAGAAGTAAATGTACCCATAAACTGTGGAGAGGATAATCCACCAAGACTTTGCCTAGTATTAAATGATCCAACCTCAGTCAAATAAGTATCAACACCATCATGTTGTCCGACTAATTCATGATAATCTACTTTATTATCATTTTTATTAACAACTACGATATGTGCATGATAACCTGCTAAATTAACTGTATTAATTCCTACAATATCAGTTGTTGTACCTGTTCCTACACTAGCATTAACGCTTCTAACTTCTGCATTACCTAGTTCAGTTTGACCAGTACCAACACTATCAGCAAAACCTTGCTGGAATGCCTTAATATCGTAGTTTGTATCAAATGGTTCGTAAGGTTTAATTCTTATTTGTGTTTGTCCGTTATTAATATTATACTGAGCAAAGAACTCACCATATCCAGTTGCTAAACCAACTTGGTTTGTATTGTTAAGAGCACTCTTTTGAACTAAGTAGGTATTCTCATTACATGTAATAAGAATCAATTCATTTAATTGATAATGATTTTTAAGTGGGTCTTGTGCATCATGTATTGTTTGAACAAGATACCTTGAGAAATATCTACCAGCAACAGTAGCAGCAATGACTCTACTATCACTCAAATCATTAGATTCATTACTAATGAATTGAGAACTAATATCATCATGTAAAAGAACTCTATTTGTTTTACATAAAATAAAGTCTGCAAGTCTTGTTTGTTCAATTTCTATGAATTTAGATAAATTATCAGCAGAGTTCGCATCTCTAGCAACATCAAAATTGTAAATAGCATCTACTCTAAGAGGATCATTAATAAAGTCAAGAACTAATCCACCAGCATCTTTAGCAGGAATAAATGTTTCACCAGCGTTACCTGTTGCTAAAATTTGAGTATTTGCAAAGTTTTTAAATCCTGCAGGGTGTACAATATCGTTGACATAAGTAACTAACTCTTCATATGTCTTTTCACTCTCAATAGCGTAAGACATATTCTGATAATAATCATTATCTGGTAAAAATTGATTGTTATCTCCAATTAAACCAATATTATCTGACCAACCAACATTTGTATCAATTGTAGGTGAAATCTCAAAATATCCATCAAATTCTGTTATAGCTTGTACTTCGCATACATCACCACTATTGGTTCCGAGTAATTTGTCATCAACCTGTAGATTTAAAGATCCACTAACAACCATGATGCCAGCATTAACATCAATATCGGTCATTATCAAATCTGTGAATAAATCATTGTTTCTTCTTAATGGTTCATTGCTTCTAAACTCTGAGAATGACTTTCTTGCTTCAAATCTTGCAAGATCTTCAGATTTTACAATTTGACCAAAACCAGGAACCACGGTTGCACCAATTCCAGGATTAGTAGTTAATCCTGTATAAGTGAATGTAACTTCTCTTGGATTAGTTGCACTATTATAATCAGCAATCGCAAAATCAATAAATTTGTAATCTCCAGAGTTAAATCCATCTCCCGATCCAGGAGTGTAATCTATTCCCTCAAGATAAACAATATCACCAGTTTGGAATGGTTCTACATCATATCCAAGAACAGGAGTGGTAATTTTACAAGTAAGAATTCCTACATCTGAAACTGCCTCAAGAACGCTAATACCATTACTATTTCTTAGAGGTGCAATACCATAATCGTTACCAGTCAAACCTCTAGGTTCAACAACAACATTTACCCTGTTTACTGCAGTATCACTTAATTCTGCAACAAGAAGACCATTAGTGATAATTTCTCCAGTTGTTTGATCAAATACAACAAGAGAAGGTGCATTAAGATATGATCTTCCTCCAAATGTTACATTTGCAGAGAGAACTTTATTAGCATTCTTAATTAACAAAATTCTAGGTAAGAATGCATCTGGTTTTAATGTATTATCAGAGGGGTATCCAAAAACATCTGTAGGAACACTAACCTCATCTAATAGGTTAATATTAGTTCCAAATAATTCTAATTCCGCACTAATTCCGCTAGATCCAATAGAAGTTACAGCAGGGAGTCTCTGGAATCCAAATCCACCATTAATAATTTTTATTTTTGATACACCACCAGTTGCAGCAGCACCTGTATGACTATAATATAATTCCGCACAGTCATCTTGAGTGTAATGATCTTTTTCTGGTTCTGCACCAATGTTAGCGGTAAATACAGTTCCAGCTACTCCAGTTGCAATATATCCTTTTCCATTGAATCCGCTATCTTGATATTTAATTTCATTTCCATTTACTACATCAGTTTCGCTAGTTGTTATATACCCACCTTTTTCTATTGCATAGTAAATAGTGTCTTTAAGACTATCACTGAAATTAACCTGCTTATATGGCATGTCATCAGGATTTGTAGTTCCAATACCAACAGTACCAAATCCAACAACTTCTAAGTTAGAAGTAGATCCAGTTCCAACATATTCATTAAAATTATTTCTATCATAGAATAACTTAAGTTTTGATCCGAGTAAACTAGCATCGTTGAGATCAAATACAATATTATTTTCACGGAATACTGTAACTGGTGGGTTAATAGGATTAATACTTTGTCCAGTGTGTCCTACAGATACAAATGAAACAATCTCAGGTGGATCTGCACGAAGTTGTTTTTCTGTATTTGCTAATTGGAATGTATCTGCATCAATTTTTAAAACAAAATATGTTCTTTGCTCTAATCCACTAGGAAGTTGAGACGGAATACCACCAGCACCATACATTAAAACTTTAAATCCTGTTTCTAAAGCATGATCCTCAAGAGTAAATATACTAGTTGCAGTATTAACTCCGCTTGTAGGAATATCTAAAGGATTAATAACTGTGTAACCGTCAATTAGTTTGACTGTTGCTCTTGTAGAAGTACCAATACCAGTGGTTAATCCTGTCTTAACAATTAGATCAAATCTATCATTTTCTTCTAAACCATGATCTATAGTTGTTTGAATAGTTACTTGACTTCTTCTAACAGTTGCAGTTTCCTGTCTATAGTTGGTTACTATTGAATAATTTGCCTTATCATCACCTGTTGTGGTGAAGAATAAAGCAGGACCGTCTGTATTAGTCTTAAGACCGATTGTATTAGGTGTTTTATTGATAACATAGAAGTCACCACTCAAAGCACTTGGAGCAGTATACGGACTTATGGAATCAGTAACAAAAAGGTCAGTATTACCTCGTTTGTCGAAGGTGACCTTAGCATTAGTTTTAAGACCATGATTAGGTAGATGTAGAGTTTGTGCAAGAATAGATCTTTCTTTAGTAACTCCGTTAAGAGATACATTGACAGTAGTTGAGATTCCAACAGTTGTTCCAACACCGACTGCTTCTTTAGGATTGAAATATATTAAATTCTGGAATCTAGAATTAAAAGGATCTGTTTCTACAGGAACTGTAAACTCACTAGTGAAATATGTAACAGCAGCTCCTACTGCAGCAGTGGTAAAACCAGCGTATCTTTCTATTCTAACAATTTTTTCATTAGGGAAGAAATTAAGAATTCTAGCAGTTTCTGTACCAATGCCAATAGAGTCTCCTACTGCAACATTAGGAGCAATAAAGTTAACTCTTATATCTGTAATAATACCAGTATAACCATCATCTGTCAAAGATGCACCATATCCTGCAACTGCAATCTTTTTAAATCCTTCTAAGTTTTTAATGTAAGTTGATATACCAATTACATTTACAGTATCTTCAGGTTCAAATTCATGATACGGAGTTACTTTAAAAACAACACCCTGTCTCGTATGTTTAATAGGAAGATTTGATAATGTAGTAACAGAACTACTAATATTATCAATTGGTTTTCCATGAAGTTTTGAGACTTCCGCATCTAATCCAACACCTCCAGTTCCTGTAGTGTCAAATACTAATTTTTCACCAATACTATAACCAGAACCCTTATTTACAATATTGATAGATTCTATAGGACCTTGTAATAAACTACTTGGATTTGAAACCTGATTATTAACTCTATATGGTTGGAACACATAGTCGTAACTAACATTATCACCAAATAGGTTATATGGTTGCGTATTTCTTATAAGATCTGAAGTAGAAAACTCAAAAGTGGTTTGATCAAGCAATTTACCGTTTATAGTGTTTTCCTCAATAGCAAAAGATCTATATGTGTCTCCAACAAAGAATGGGAACTGTGGATTGTTTAAATCATCTACTGTAGCAAAATACGCATAGCATCCTTCTGGAAAATCAGGAGTTTTAGTAAATCTTCCGTTATGTTCGTCTAAATCTCCGTTTCCAGTATAAACATAATCATCTACAAAATATCCATATGGAAATTCTGCTGAAGGAGGTCTATTTGCAATATTAGTTGCTGATATCTCATAACTAGATTCCATCTTCTTAACATCAGACTGAATATTATCAATCTCAACCAATCCATAAGAACCGTAAATTGGATTTCCATCATATGCCCAACCAATGACAGGAGAGTGACCTGTTCCATCATCATCGAAGAAGTTCCTAATAGAGTTACCATATCCAACAACATTAACCGCTAAACCCTCTCCAATCGGTTGTAAGAAGTCTAATTCAGGTGAATTTAAGCGATACGCCTTATTAACAGTAAGAGACCTTACAGTCGCTTCTGCCTTAAACTCCTGACCAACAGGTGTAACATTAACACTTGTATTAGTTGCTGCATATCCAATACCACCAGATATTACTTTTACATCTGTAATTTTTCCAGCATCATTAACAATAGATCTTAAAATAGCACCAGTTGCTGTTGTCGCTGCACTAACAACGGTAAGATCAGGAGGTCCTACATAACCACTTCCTCCATTTGCAACAAATGCATCAGTAACAGTACCATTTGAAACAACAAGACCAATTTGACCTAATTGTCCTGTAGGAATACTAATAATAGGTGGATTTGGAAAATTTAAGATTTTAGATCCATAGTTTGCACCATGATCGTATATTAAAATATCATCAATCTGACCTCTAACAACTGGAGTTGCGGTAGGTTCTTCTTGTTGTTGATTTTTAGTTAATACTTTAACTTTACATACAATTGGAGGATATTTAATAGTGTGATATCCGCTTCCAGCACCAACAGAATCTAGATACACATTCTGACGGTTATCATAGTTTGTGTCTATTGTTTCTCTAGCACCCTTATTACCTGCCTCAGCAAGTCTAAACTTATCTTTGTCTATCTTTAGTACTTTATACTGTTTTGTTGTACTGAGACCTGTTATGATGGCATTCGCACCATTCTCGTATTCAACCACTTCTCCATCAGAAAGTCCATGATCAGCAAACTCAATAGAATCATTAAAAGTATTAATTCCAACTGGTTCAATAAGCAAAGTTCTACTTGCGTAACCTGAACCAGAATTCTCTAAACTAATTCTACTAATAGTAAGTCTTTTATCAAAAGTACGGAAGATATGAAGACCTCCGTTAAGTAAAGCAGCATTCTCATCAATTAAAATTGTATTAACACCAACAATCGAATCTTGCTTATTATTATGAAGAGTAAAATCTGTTGCATTAATAACATTAATATAATAATCCTGACCACTGAATAATGTTAATGAATCACCAACTCCTCCTGTTGTAGCAATACCAAGGTTCTCACCACCATTATTATCATATACAAGTCTATCTCCAGTTATAAAATTATGTGCTTTATCAAGATTGAATGAATTATAAGTTCCACTAACATTACCTTGTAGATTGGTGCTAATACCGTTAAAATATACTTGCCTAAATCTTTCTTCTAATAATGCTCTACCAACAGCACCGCTACCATTACCACCGTATATTTCTACACTAATAACTTTTTCAAGATCATAATCAAATGGATCAATAACGACACTTGTTACAATTCCGCTTAAAACTGGAACTGCACCTGCAGTATTTGCTACACTAACAGTTTCATCACTAATATTGATGTTTGGAGGTGCTTGAACATCATAATCAAAACCACTGTTTAGAACATTTAAAGTTTTGACAGGACCGTAAAAGAGTGAATCCGCACCTTTATAATTTAATACCTCAATACCATTTACAAGCATTGCAGTATTACCATCTACAGTAAGTTCAGAAGTAGTTTGACCTTCTTTACCACTCTTAAGTTGCTGCTCTAAAATAAATCGTCTTATAGGTCTCGCAGGGAATATTTCTCTCTTTCCTTGACTAGCAAGTATAAAATCATGCGTACCTGTAGCAGAAGTAGGTGCAGTAAAGAATGATGGTAAATTTGCTTTAATAAAAGAACGAGATCGATATAATTTTATTTTATTTTTTGCACTTAGCACTTCTACAAAATAACTTGGTGCATCTAACGCACCAATAACTTCAGTTCCTGGTTCTGGAGCATATATGATCTCATCTCCAGTCTCAAATGGAACATTTGTAGGAAATGCAATAATACTGTATCTGTTTTCTACACTATCATATCCTTCCCAGTTTCCACCAGCAA
>Ga0066840_10000018_pt1 | contig 30554 bp, 70 predicted proteins | sample ETNtaG_32_FD_67281 | JGI IMG/M metagenome (GOLD analysis project Ga0066840, IMG submission 67281) | Marine microbial and viral communities from oxygen minimum zone, Eastern Pacific Ocean - ETNP201302PF84A | ecosystem: Environmental > Aquatic > Marine > Oceanic | place: Pacific Ocean: Eastern... | reverse complement strand
TTTTCTCGAGAATAATTTAAGAGAAAAAAGCTCTTTTATCGGAATAGCAAACAAGGTGGGTAAAGATAAGAGTTTAGTTACTGACTCCGGAGGAAACTTAAGCTTAAAAACAAAAAACAATAAACTTTTAATAAAATCTTCCGGCTATAAAATGTCGGATATGACTTTAAAATCAGGATATACAAGCCTGGTTTTGTCTGAAATAAAAAGTAAAGTAATAAACGTAGCAGACATGAATATAGAAAATTCTGTAAAAAATGATATCCTGTATACTGCTTACAGTAATCAAAACTCTAGAGCTTCTATGGAGACTGGGATGCACGTTGCTTACAGCCAATCTTGTGTATTACATACTCACCCTGTTTACGTTCTAACTTTACTTTGCCTAGATAATTCGAGAGAAATAATAAATACTGTATTCGGACAAAACTTTGAATTTGACTACATTGATTTTGTAAAGCCTGGATCTGAATTAACAGAAAAAATTATAAAAGAATCTAGAAAACCCATAGCGTTTCTTGAAAACCATGGTCTAATAGTAGCTTCTGACTCTTTAGAAAAATGTTTTGATATTTCAAACGATATAAACAGAGCCGCTATGGCTTTTATAAAGTCGGCTGTAGACTCCTTCGAAGACTTTAATAGTTTTAAAATAAAAAGCTGTGCAATAAAAGGCTCTATGTTTCCTGACGATATTATACTTAACGACCCTAGCCGTCACTCCGATACTATAAGGCTAAGACAGTATGTCGAACATTACTGCAATCTTATTTCTAGCCCAAGATATTTATGTAGAGATTCTTGTTTTGAAATATCTAGCATGAAGTTTGAAACTGATAGGAAAGATAAATGAAAGTAGTTATACCCATGTCCGGAATGGGACAAAGGTTTGTGGATAAAGGATATATAGCTCCAAAGCCTCTTCTAGTTGTAGATGGAAAAATGATAATAGAGCATATATTGGACATGTTTGATAGAGAAAATGACGAGTTTGTTTTTATAGTAAACTCAAAACATGAATTCGAAAATAGCATAAGCAAAGTGGTTTCAGGTCTGGTTAAAAATTCTGTAGTTAAAGTTATAGAGCCTCATAAACTGGGACCGGTATTCGCTGTCATGGAGGTATCTGACTTTATTAAAGACGAAGAAGAAGTAATCGTGAGCTACTGCGATAACCCTTACCTTTGGGAATACCAGGATTTTAAGTCTTATGTATTAGATAAAGATCTAGATGGATGCATTATAACTCATACGGGTTTTCATCCTCACAGGTTAGCCACTACCAGAATGGCTTACTTAAAAATGGGTAAAGATGATTTAATGGAAGAAATAAAAGAAAAAGAATCTTATACCGAAGACCACTGGAGTGAACACGGTTCAACTGGAACTTATTATTTTAAAAGTGGAAACATTTTAAAAAAATACTTTAACGAATGCATCAACAAAAATATAAATTATAATGGCGAATATTATGTTACCCTGGTTTATAATTTGCTAGTTTTAGATGGTTTAAAAGTTGGAAAATATGATACAGATTTTGCAATGGTTTTTGGTACGCCTAGAGAAGTAGAGCATTTTGAGGCTTGGAAAACATTAATAACAGGAATTCAAGTTAAAGACGAAAAAAGTTTGCTTGACTCATATAGATACTGGAAAAAATATAATGAAAAACAAGGTAATATTTGTTGATATAGACGAAACTATTTGTTTTTTCCCCGACTCGGATCAAAACACAAAAGCTGGCGGAAGAAAATATGAAAAAGCAGTTCCCGATTACGAAAATATAATGAAAATAAACGAGCTTTACGATAAAGGCAATAAGATAATTTATTGGACCGCCAGAGGATCAAGAACCGGTTTAGACTGGCGGGATTTAACCGAAAAGCAGCTTAAAGAATGGGGAGCTAAGCACCACCAGCTTAGATTAGATAAGCCATATTATGATGTTTTTATAGAAGACAAGAGTAAAAGAATAGAGGAAATATAGTTGAGATATATAGCGCATAGAGGAAACGTAGACGGTATTAACGAATCTTTAGAAAATACCAAAGATTATATAGACAGAGCGATAAGTTTAGGTTATGACGTAGAGATTGACTTAAGGGTGAAAGAAGGAAAGCTTTTTCTAGGGCACGACGAACCTCAATACCCTGTAACTATAGATTGGCTTATCGATAGAAGGAACAGCCTTTGGATTCACGCAAAAGACTATGAGTCTCTTTCTATTTTATCCAAAACAAACCTTCAATACTTCTATCACTCGAGTGAACCTTATACAATTACCAGCAATGGCTATATATGGTCTCATGATTTTAAAAATAAGATGACAAACATGTGCATAGTTCCTCTATTGTCTAAAGAAGAAGTTTTAAAATACGAACAAACAGATTTCTTTGCTGTTTGTAGTGACTTTATTTTAGATTGTGTAAGTAAATTTAGCGGCTAATAACATGGGTTTAAAAAAAATAAAGGTTTTTATATGCACCTATAAAAACGACGAAGCCTTATATCTAAACATAGATAGCTTGATAAAAAGTGATTTAATGAATTTAGATTACGAGATAGTTGTACTAAACAACTATAGCACTATTGAAATAAGAGACCAATACAAGAAGTATAATATATCTGTAATTAATAACGAAGCTCGCCCGGATTTTTCCTGTGGTCACTTATCGAGAAGTTGGAACCAGGCTATAATAAACGGATTTAAGGATTTAAAAAACCCGGATTGCGATATAGTAGTAGCAGTTCAAAACGACATCATATTCAGTACAGACTGGTGTAAAAGCCTTTTAAAATATCACGAAAAATACGACTTTATACAGGTGGGCGTCGGTGACGATTTTCAAAGTTTTACACCTAACTCAATTATAAAAGTTGGTCTTTATGATGAAAGATACTGCAACATAGGCGGCCAGCATTTTGATTACTATTTTAGGCAGATACTTTTTAATAGAGAAAAATCTTCAATCAACGACTTTTATCACTATACAGTACACAACCCTATATACGAAAGAAAAATAAACGAAAACTACTTTAAAAAAGACCCTAGCAAGTCTATGAAGAAATACATAGGCTATTCAGGAGATAACGATATAATAGTTCATCAAAAAACCGGTTTTTCTAGAGGAGAGATATCTCATATTAGCTCTATGAAATATCATCCTTTGAGCGCGGCTGTTTTAAGAAAAAAATGGGAAATAGTAAACGAAAAACTGGTTAACTCAAACATAATGAGCTTTGAACAAATATCTAGAAGCTTTGGAATACTTTTTGCCTTTAACCCTTTGGACAATTATGACACAGAAGACCAAGATGATTCTTTTTGGAACTCGGTTAGCTGTAACTATCCCCAGCCTATATTGTATCCATACTTTGAAATGGACATAGAAGAAAAGCAAAGCGTAGGATATGAAGATTGTACCACCTATCACGAAATACCAAGAGAAAAAATGATGGGCACAAACAGAGTAAGAACAATTGGCAAAAAAGTAGTTTCGCAAGACGTAATAGATAAAATTAATAAAAAGCTAGGAGAGGGATCTGTAAAATATAGGCCTGAAATATGTTTTTCTCATCAAGAATCTGAGTTTTTGTCCAGAAAACAAAAACTAAATTTTCATGATTTCAAGAGCTACGAAAATGAATCTGGCATTTATTTCTTTAAAAGTTTCATGGAAAGGTCAAAAGTAAAAAACGGCGTTTACCGATGTTTAATAGTTTCTAAAACTCCTACCTTGTATTTGGCTAAACTTTTAGATAATTTTAAAAATTTCGAAATATGGGTGCCTGAATCTAGCCATAGAGATTCGGATTCATTCTTTAAAGCCATGGATTCTTTTTGCAAAGAAAACAAAGAAAAAATAGAATCTTTGGTTATAAAAAATTTAGAGATAGAAAATGATTTTTCAAATCAAACAAATAATTTTAACGTTGCTTTTATAGGTCCAGAAATATTTCAGTCTATACACGGAAGAAATATAAGAAGGGCTTTTATAGATAAAGTAAATAGAAATTTAAGTGAAAACAGTTTAGTTTTTGGATCGATAGGAGTTGGTGACCACATAAGATTTTCCAAGCAAAGTTATGAGTCTACTATGATGAAAAACACCCTGTCAGTTTCTTGTACCTCTGATTACGTATCGATAAAAGAAGATTTTCTATACGCTAACATGAGCATTATATCTGCCGAAGTAAAAAAATCGGTAGACTGTCATGATTTTAATTCCTGGTTTCATTTTATAGGAAATAAGACTAAGCATTCTATAGGAAAAAAAGAGTGCGATGAAATACTAAAAGATTTGAAAAATATCCAAGAATTTGTTATAATATAAAAATGAAAATAGGCGATTTAGTTAAATATAGAAGTTGGAGAGATGGAGATCCGCCGATAGACTCAGTACCTCTGGACAGCAGAAGCTGGGATTCTGTAGGAGTTGTTACTCTTTTAACAGAGTCTTTTTTTGGTGAAAGTAAAGTACCCGCTGCGGAATACATGACTTATAACGGCGATTTTCACTTAGCAAAGATATCAGACTTAATAGTCTTGAATGAGAAAAATTTATGAGTTTAAATAACGCAATAGTTTATTTAAAGCATTTTGAAAATAAACAGTTAAGCAAGATAAAAAAAATGCTTCACAGAGATTGCTGTTTAAGAGATTGGGAGATAGACGTTTCAGGAAGAGGAGATGTTCTAAGTGCTATGCAAGGTATATTTCAATCTGTGGATTCTTTATCTGTAAACATACACAATGCTTATGAGTCAAAAAATACGGCTGTAGTAGAGATGGATATAATCATAGACGGAAATAAAATACATGTCGTAGATATAATAGATTTTATAGATTCTCAAATAGTAAGCATAAGAGCTTACAAAGGTTAGACTTGAATAACAATAACCAGGATGAAAAAATTTGTATATACTGTTTAGACTCTAACGGTTTTGCAAAGTATGCTTATAGCAGTGAAAAAAAAGCAAGATACATTGCAAAAAATTCTGGCAAAAAATTATCTGTTTATTGGTGTCCTTTTGGAGAAGGATGGCATTTAACCAGCAGGTAATATAAATCCCTGTATTAATATTTAACATCCGGTAGGTCAGTCATGACTTTGCCGCATATTAGTATTTACCATATTTAGGTAACAAAGGAGATTTATATGAAACTTACAAAAAATTTTTCACTACATGAGTTTAGGTGCAAGGACGGAACTGACGTACCTGATGAACTTTTAGATAACGTCAAGGAGCTTGCAGAAAATCTACAGGTTCTAAGAGACTTTATTGGAAAGCCCATCAATGTTATATCAGGATACAGATCACCTACCTACAACAGAAAGATTGATGGCGCTAGAAGGAGCCAACACCTTCTTGCGAAAGCTGGAGATTTAATCGTCAATGGTATGACGCCAGACGAAGTTAAGGCTGCAATTGTCGAACTTATAAAAGAGGGAAAAATGAAGAAAGGCGGCGTCGGCCTTTACACTCATTTTACTCATTATGACATTAGAGGCTTTAATAGAAGGTGGTATGGAAAAGGAATAAAAGATTATCAAAAAGAGTAGCCTTAAATAAGCGGTTTATTGTTTTTGGTAGCTAGAATATTTTTTGCAAAATAAACAATATATTTTTTGTAAACCCACATAGCGACTACTACTATATAGGTGATTGTGACGTCAACGGTTGACGACAAATTTTAACGCTCGCTATAAGGAGAACAAATGAGCAACAGCAATTATTTTAATGAGAAGTCCACTAGCCGATTTGATTTCGGTGTTTATCGTAACACTACAGCAAAGAAGGCTGGTAGCAACATGTTTACCATTAGCACTCGTCCTGCAGATGGGCAGCAGTATTCTGTCGGTACTACTACCATTAGCATGTCAATTCGTGAGGCTCAAGCTCTCCAGAGTTTCTTGAACGAATCGCTTACCAATGGCGAGTCGACTGACGTCTAGATAGACGTACTCAAAGTGGTAAACTTTGGCCGGGGCTCGACTGGTAAAACAGCGGGTACCCGGCTTTTTTTATTCTTTTAGGTTAAAATTATTTTATAATCGGTGCAGATAGATGTCTCCTTGTTGTACAATTAATATATAAACAAACAACAACAAAGGAGGTCAAAGATGGCCAACAAAATCAGAAAAGGTGATATCGTTAGTTTCGTCGGAAAAAGCACACGTTGGGTTATTCACTCTGTTTATCACGGTGGAACAATTGTTCACATGACTCTAGAGGATGAAGTAATGGGTGAAGGTGCTGCGCTTTCAATTCCAACTAAGTCAATTGAAAAGGTCCAAGACCGAACCCCAGAATCTCTTTCTTTTGTTGATGTTCCAGTTAGCCGCTTAACTTAATGACTACTCATCAATGGATAGATCAGATAGCGCAAGGCGTAATACTCTCAGGAGGATATGCCTACTTGCTAGCAATGTTAGCCAACTATTTAGAAACTGGAAGTCCTTATTGGGGAGATGAAAAAGATGTTTGAAATAGTAACTATATGTTTTTCTGCAGTTACACTAGTCACTTGCTTGTCGATTATAATTGCAAATATTATGTACCCTATGAGATAAAATTATTATGCTAGATTTTTTTCTAAATATAGTCGCAGTTACAGCCGGAATAATACTTTATAAAAACTTAGAAAACTTGTACGATGACATAAGGTGGAAATTTAAACAAAGGCATTCATCTTCTAAAGACCCATGGGATTCTTGGTAGTTTTTAAAAAATTAATTTTTTCATCATAAACCGGTGCAGAAAAATTTATTTCGTGGTATAATGGGTATATAAAGAAAAAAGGAATTAATTATGAAAAACAATCTTCAAAAAGAACAACCACTTCACATCCACAAATGGGATAGCTTTCTTTCTGTAATCTTTGAAGACGCTGCTCTTCGTGTCGACGACATCGTTGAAGACGTTGAGCTCGGCCGCGGCCGTGTTAAAGAAGTATTCTTTCGGGGCACTGGCGACAGCTGCTTAATCCACTTCTTTGATGCTGGCGATCGTCTGCGTAGGCGAGAAGATCTGGAATTGGGTGAAAACGGTTGGCTATCAATGCCGCTGTTTCACGGTGAGAAAAAGCGAATCAAGCATGATAAGGAGCTTAGGAAGGTTCTACATGCTCAACACGCAAAATCATGGGGTTTGGCTACTGAAGAGCAGCTTAGCCTTCTAGAAGGCTTACAATCTTCAGACCCTGTTTAAATTTACTGCTGTTAGGAAATTAAGATGATTATAACTAGAACATCGCCAGTTACTGGAAAAACAAAATCAATCGAAATTGATGTAACAGAGCATCAAATTAAATCCTGGGAAAACGGTGCTCTAATTCAAGACATTATGCCCAGCTTAACTCCAGACGAAAGGGAGTTTATTATTTCAGGCTGCACCTCAGAAGATTTTGAATTTTTATTTCCGGAGGAGTAGTTTTAATCATGGATAAACCAGAGTGTATAGATTGTGGAGAATTTTTTGATATTAGGCGTAAAAACCTAGGTTATCGCTTATGTTTAGAATGTGGTGATAAAAAAGCCAAGAAAGATATAGAGCATAAAAGCAAGTGCTCTGCTCCACTATTTAATAAAGGTGCCTATCAGTATGTTAGCAATAAAGAATCGGCTAGGTGGATAGGAAGGTAGATGGAATATTTTATAGTAAAGGCAATATTGGTCTTAGCGTTTTTCTCGACTTTGCTTGTAGGTGCTTACTGGGCTTCTGATAAAATGCAGGAATATTCTAATCAGGATGATGAAGAATGAAAATAGGCGATTTAGTAGAACTTTCTGCCTACGGTAAAAAACTTAAATGCCTAAGGCAGCATCAAGGCGACACTGGTCTTGTTATAGGTCACAATTTGGTAATGTGGTCAAAAATGCCTAACTTTAAATGTCTTATCAACGATAGGGATGTTAAAAGAGTAAAGAGTCGTGCCTAGAAAAAAAACAAAAAGCAGATCTTCAAAGCCTAAACAGAAGTTAAAAGAAAAATCTAACGGGATTGAAGAGCTTTTAGGTTTTAAAATAGGCGACTTTATATATTGTTTAAGGTATCCTGATAAAGTTTTATGTAGGGGATATATAAAGAAACTTTTTGACGTAGAAGGTAATCAATTTGCAGAATTTGTAGATGAAATAACAGGTCAGTTTAGGATTAGCTTACTTTCTGAAATAATAGAAAACCCTACGAGAAGCCAGATAAACTCTGCAAATTCTAAAATAGCTTTTAAGGTAAGAAAATCTAAAGAAAAAACAAAAAAGTAATAGTTTACCGGTGCAGATTCACTTAAAACTGTGGTATAATATCCATGTAAGGAAAAAGAAAAATAAAAGAAAGGATATACCACATGGGTTATCGACGACAAAAAAGTTATTCTCGTTACAACAACAACTACGCAATGGACGGCGGTTACGACTCTACGGGTCGTTGGCGCTCTGAAGCTTGGCACATGGATGGCGGTGCCAACGACGAAGGTTGGCACTATGCATGGTGTAATTGCTGTGGCAAAGAAACTGAGCACGGTCGCGGCTCTGGGTGTGTTCCTTGCGGTGATAGAACTATTGTTTCTAAATCACGCCGTAAAACAAAATCTGCATACAAATCCAACTGGAAAAATGAGCGCGCTCTACAGTTAGACAGAATGGCAGTTATTCGTATTTATGAAGCAAACATTGGATTTAGGCCAGATTTCCTTAAATCGCTAGATGAGCAGCTCAGTGCAAAAAAGAAGTTGTCTAAAAAGCAGGTTGAAATTGGTGCTAAAGTTCTTGCTGGAAGCGTAGATCAAGATATTATAGATCGACTTTGGACCAGGACTAGTCCTAGAGAAGAAGGGCGAGAGATGAAAGTCGGTTCAATTGTCCGACTAGATTCAGCTTGCGATCCTAGGATTGTAACTGGAAAAAATTGTCCATGGAGTAGATACGACGACGAGTTTGAGGTTAAGTCTATGATGAGTCCATCTTTGGGTTCTAGCTGGACTAACGACACAAAGAGATATGTAGTAATTAAATAATATCAGCGCCTTGCTCTAAAAGAGAAATATAGGAAAAGAAAACCCAGCTGTAGTAACTTGGCGCTGGTTACTTTAAGTTTTTCAACAAATAGTAGGCAGGTGAACAAGAGACTTGCTGGAGTCTCTTAAGTAACCAAGGTTTTAAAATGGATACCGAAGAAGATATACTTTTTCAGATGTGCGCAGGAATAATACCAGTTGAAATTTTTTATTCTAAATTATCTAACGGCCTAAATCCTTTTGAAGGACTAAGCGATTCTAATTCAAGAAAAATGAAAAGAAAGTGGAGAAAGTTAAAGAAAAAATACGGGCTTAAAAAAGTCAAGCTTTCTTCTGCTGCTTTTAAAATAAAAAGACAAATAAAAAAAGATTTTGAATTGTAAATTCATGTAGGTTTTTACAAAATTATTACTAAAGTTAATATTAACCATCATGCGTTTCCAATATGTGCTGCTATTTTTATTTATTTTCTGCTCTTGTCTTCACGAGGACAGCTCTAGAGATAAAAACTCTATCGATATCCATCCTCAGCCTGAAAAAGATCAGTTCTTAAGTAACGAACTTTGGATATGCCACCATCCTAATACTAAATTTCACGACAGTTTATGCGTAGAAAAATATTTTCCAGACGGTTGTTACGTCAAGGGGGATAATTCTAAATTCTGTTGGAAATTAACTTCTAAAGATTGCGAAGATTTATCTGAAGATTCTACTTGGTACCATCATTGCAGAAGTGTATTTGAGTAGCTTATGATCTTAGGAAATTTATGAAATTAATAAACATTGTACTATTTTTACTAATGATTTCTTTGTCTTCTTTTTCTGCTTTTTATTATTTTGAAAACAGAAATAAATTAGAAGCATTTGACCAGTGCATTGAAGATATTTCAAACAAGTGCTCGAGATCTATAAGCTACGCCATACTTTTAGAAAAAGAAAATGCTAGATTAAACTCTCGGTATAGAGAATGCAGAAATTTTATAAAAGATAAAAAATAACCTAAAAATTTTTGTACCAACAATCAGAGTTTACACATTTCTTCGTAAGACAAAAACATATTGTTAAAGCCGCAAACAATTAAATTTAGCTAATAATTAAATTGACTATTTTACTGTTATAATTATAATAACGAGATTGGAGATATCTTGATTAACTTTTGGCAAGCCCTTATAAAAGGTTTGGATTTTAAATCTAATGATAAAAAACCAGAAAAAACACATAACGGCTAATTTTATGAATAAACCATGGGAAAAATTTAAAATAACAGAAGCCGAATATGCTGCTGTAAAAAGCATAGCCGATGAGGTTATGTTGCGGACCGTTATAAGGGAGTTTTTATCCATGCAGCTAGGCGAAGAAGAAATCTTGGCGGAGAAAGCAAGGGTTCCATTTCCAACTACAGCGTTGAAAAAAATGAATAAAGTAAGAAAATTTCTATCTCCTGAAAGCAAAAAGGAAAAGAAAGAAAGACAGAAAAGATTCGTAGACGCAGAAGCTGTTTTTAAAACCCTTAATACTCGGATAACTAATAGGATAAAAGGTTGGGATAAGCTGGTTTCAGACAAAGGCCAAAAAAGAATAGAGGGCATGATGAGACATGAAATCAATAAACTCAAAAACGCTATTAAAAAATACGGTTCAGATTTAGAGCAGGTAGAAGATAAAAACCATCCTGCATATCAAGAACTAAATAACCTAGTTTCTTCATACAGCGAATTAGCTAAAAAGTATTCTGGAAAAAAGCTAAAAAAAGGAACAAAGATGGTCGATGTTTTAGGGTCCGTAGGGTTCACTAAAGACATCGCTGGCGGGATTCTAAAAATGAGAAATCCGTGGAAGGGTGCATCCAAAAAAGCCGTAAAGTCTGCAGCTAAAAAAGGCCCCGGTTTTTTTAAGGGCGATACTTCGATAACAAAAAGATTTGATACCATACTAGGTAAAAAATCTATGCAGCCTATGAAACTAGCTTTATCGCAAATAAAGTCTAGAAAAGGCACGGCCGCAGCTTTTAAACATTTTATGGATGAACTACCTTCGGATGCAAGAAAACATTTACCTTTAGTGCTCAGGGATATATTAGGAAACCTAAAGAAATAAAAAATACTGCAAATCAGGCTTTGAAATTTTACATGTAAAAACGTGGAGGGTTGTTATAATTTATTATGGCTTATTCTAAAAAAGTTATAGACCACTATGAAAACCCTAGAAATGTAGGTACTCTAGATAAAAATAGTAGTTCGGTAGGAACAGGATTAGTAGGAGCTCCTGCCTGCGGAGACGTAATGAGGCTACAGATTCAAGTAAACGAAGAAGGAATAATAGAGGATGCAAAATTTAAAACATACGGATGCGGATCTGCTATAGCTTCTTCTTCGTTGGTAACAGAATGGATCAAAGGTAGATCGATAGATTCTGCTAAAAGTATAAAAAACTTAGATATAGCAGAACATCTTTCTTTACCACCGGTAAAAATACATTGCTCCGTACTAGCCGAAGACGCTATCAAGGCTGCAATAGAAGATTATAAAAATAAACAACAGAATAGTGCAGATTAAAAAATCTTGTGTTATAATTTAAACTGGTTATAAAACAAAAAGGTGCTGTTTATGTCTCTTCAATTTGGCTACGCTTGTATTAACATGACTTTGCAAGCAAACAAGAAAATTCAATGCAACCGCGGAATGATTAAAAGAACCTTCAAAGCCAAGGGTATAAATTACGCCAGCGAACTGGCTCTATCAAATGTTAGAGGACTAAGAGAGGTTATTAAGTGGAATAATTCTAACGGCGTAAAAGTATACAGGATGACCTCTTGTTTGTTTCCTTGGTTTTCTGAATACGATATATTTGACCTTCCAGACATTGACGAGATCGCAGAAGTCATGTCAGATGCAGGAAAAATAGCTATGGAATCAGGCCAACGTTTGAGTTTTCATCCTGGGCCTTTTAACGTCTTGGCTTCCCCTAACGAAAAAGTTATTATTAAAACAATCAAAGAACTAAACGATCATTCTTTACAAATGGATCTGATGGGCTTACCGACTTCTCCTATGGCAAAAATCAACATACACGTCGGAGGTGCTTATGGAAATCATGAGCTAGCTATGTCTAGATTTTGTCAAAACTTTCGAAGATTAAATGCTAGTACTCAAGCAAGGCTGACGGTTGAAAATGATGACAAGCCGGCAATGTTTTCAACAAAGATGTTGGTAGAAGGAATATCTAAAAGAACAGGCGTACCAGTTGTTTTTGACAGTCATCATCACGAGCTAGGTCCTCAAGACTTAGATTATCACGATGCTTTTTATCTAGCAAGGCAAACTTGGCACGAAAGAGGCGCAAAGCAACAGTGTCATCATTCTAACAGCAGAAAAAATTACGAAGACCCTGCCGTTAGTAAAGTGGCTCATTCCGATTGGTACTACACTCCTTTTGAAAACTACGGAGAATCTGTAGATGTAGTTCTAGAGTGCAAAAAGAAAGAGTTGGCTCTGTTTAAATACCTAGACGACTTTTGTTCTAAAGAATTGAAAGCAGCGTAATGAAAACAACGAGCGATATAGTTGAAATGAATCCTAATCAGTTAATATCTTGGTTTATGATGGCTAGCTATGCTTATTATCAACTAGACATAAACCTAATGTCAGACTACGATTTTGATTTAATGGTAGACAGGATAAAAAAGAATTGGGATAAAATAGACCACCCTCATAAGAAGCTAATCAAGAAAACAAATCTAGACGCAGGTTCCGGATACGATATAGATTTTCCTAATATGGTCAAAGGCGCTACTGCTGACTACATTAGTAGAATATGAAAGTAGGCGACCTAGTAGTTAGAGCATATCAATGGCATCGGTTTGAAACTGGAATAGTCGTTGACATTAACCACTGGGTTGATAAAGGGGCACCTGACCGAAACTTTGGTACAGATGTCATAGTACTATGGGAAGACGGAAGCCAAACCCCAGAAGCCGAATATGAGCTCGATTACTTAGAGTATCATATCGAAGATAAAGAGTTATGAAGCCTGGAGATTTAGTAAAATATACAGGTTCGTCTAAGGATGAAATATTTTTTCCGGAAACAAATGTTGGCGTACTAATCAGCGAAATTAACGAAGTTGGAAAAGTAAAAGTCTGCTTTGGAAAACAAATATCTTGGGTTTGGACAGGCTACCTTTCTTTGATTATAGATAAAAAGCAATAGTTTTTATTTAAACCTGTGCAGAAGTACTTTATTCGTTGTATAATAACAATGTAAGGGGGAATGGACTTTCTTACATACGAAAGAGGTAAAAATGCAGAGACTAAACTCAAACGCATACGACAATCAAATCATGGCTTTCGAAGAAGAGTTCGGTGCTGGAGCTGGTATTGAATTAATATTTCAAGATCTAATTGCTGTCGGCGAATCTTCATGGGCTGATTGGGTCGATAACTGCCGACGAAATGGAATCGTCTGCTTGCCTCACATTCTGGAAAGAATCCCTTGCGATCTTAAAAATCGACTATAATTTAATTTTTTATTTTAAACTAGTGCAGAATACACATAGCTGTGGTATTATATAAATGTAAGGGGGAATGGGCCCTCTCACAAAAAGCGGTAAGTTGGAGAAAAGATAAAATGTTCAAGGTTGGAGATAGAGTTTTTCACAGAAGCGCAGGCATTCACATGCAGGGTAATATCATTCACATCCACGAAGAATCCAAGTCTGTTACTGTCAAATGGGAAAAGGAAAACTGCACGCTCTCACACACATTCACGTGCATTGCATTGGTGGAGAACTAAGATGAAGAACGTTAACGAAAAGAAGATTCGCAAGGGTGGTCTGGTAAAGCTTAATGCACGCGGCATTGCTAAAGCTGAACGACTGACAGCATACAGCAATGAAAAGCCCGCAGTATGGGGTAAGTCAAAGTTTACCGCTGAAGATGCAGCTGCATATCGTGCCGACATTCAGAAGCAGATTGCAGAAGCTAAGGCTGCCGGTGAAGATGCCTGGCATATTACAATGCGAGATGACGGTGAGAGCCGACTTCCTCCCACCTCTACGAACGTTCGAATTTTCCCCGGTCGGGCGTATCACGTTCTTCGGGCTCGTTGTGTCGGCAAATGGAATTATAGACGCCACCCCGGTCAGTGCTTGGTTCTCGATGTCGAGACAGGCCGTGAAGTTTACATTCATCGAGATTTTGTAGAGGCTGTATAAATGTTTCATCATTTAGCAAACTGTCACGGCGAATGGAATTTAATCCTTGCGTTTATCGGTTCTATTCCTTTTATAGGAATTTGGCTTAGAATGAAAATGCAAAGCGTCCGCAAGAAGGAGAAGTGCAGTGAGCATTGAGTTAGTTAAAACACTCAGCCATACACTTAATGATTCTGAATTGTCAGACGCAATCAATATTCTAATAGCAGCTAGAAAAGATCGTCATGCTAACCAGCTTCTCGAAATGAAAAATGTTCTTTCTGTCGGTGACGCTGTTGAATTCTATCACTCTGCTAGAAAAGAATATATCAGAGGCACAGTCAAGAAAGTAAAAACAAAGAAAGCGCTAGTTTGGGAAGATGGTCACGGTACAGGCCCAGCTCAGACTTGGGATGTCCCTATGGGCATGCTTCGAAAGGTGATGTCGTGAAAGTCGGTGATTTAGTAAAGAGCAGGAATGGACTTACGGGCATTGTGACAGCGCTTGGATATACTGGCGAGTTTTCGTGCTATGCTGATTGCTCTTGGGTAAACCCTGATGTTTATGTTGTAACAGCGAGGGGAAAAAAGATATGGAGTTACAATTCGCTGAAGGTTATCAATGAAAGTCGGTGACTTGGTTAAAAGTGTAAGTAGAGATAAGGATCTAGCTCTTGTAATAGGGTTTAAGGAAGTTTACTTAGACTGTGGCAACAAATTTCCGATCATCATGTGGCTTGACAATCATGAAGTTGATTCGTGCCATCATAGCAATCTCCATTTATTGTACGAGGTGATCAGTGAAACCCGGTGATTTAGTATCAGCAGATGATTGTTGTGGAGGACCTCCAGGTGGGCTAAAGTGCAAGACAGCCTTGGTTATCGATGTCGAACTTAGTCATGTTGAATCCTATCAAAGCGACTCTCAAGTTTATTCTGATAGGGATGTTTATCAGTGCACGTTGTTTTGCAAATGTGGTGTATTTGAAGAGTACGACGATAGACTTGGTTTAATTATCGAAGTCTAAAAAATTAATTTAATTAACATGAACCGGTGCAGATTTTCATACTATGTGGTATTATATAAATGTAAGTGAGACAGTGACAGGAATTAAAAATGCCACGCAAGCGAAGAAACGATCGGACACACGTTATCTACATGCTGACTGCGCCTAATGGTGATCGATACGTCGGTGTTACTTTTTCTCGTGGTCGTGCCTATCAGCGATCTGCAAAAATTCGTTGGGAAGCGCATTGTAGGAATGCTTTTGAATACGGTCATGATACCCTGATTGCAAAAGCCCTAAGGGAATTTGGTGCCGATGGTTTTAAGAGAGTTGTTCTCGAAACTGTTCGCGGCAAGCAGAATGCTCACGATAGAGAAAGAGAGCTGATTTCTTCCACAAAGCCAGAACTTAATATGGAAGGACTGGGCAGAAAAATTAATAGCGTTAAGGAAGCGGCATGAAAGTTGGGGATTTAGTAACTAACGTGATGGCAGTCCACACCAGCACTAGTGTTCACAGCAAGCGTTGCGAAGCGGGCAAAATTGGGATTGTCACGGGAGTTGAGCAGACTAATCTGAACAAGTCCTATAACGTTAACGGCAAGGGTGACGTCTATGTCGATGTAGTGCTAGCCACTGAAGACGGCCCAATCAGTTGCGGTCATTATCTTGCGAGCGTGTTTGAGGTAATAAATGAAGACCGGTGATTTAGTCACTACTAAAAAAAGTAAGGAGTTTCATATTCCTAAAGTAGGAATGTTTTTAGGCATGCGGTTATTCAAAAACATGAGCAACGGTGACGACTATAGTTGTGCTGAAGTTATGTGGTTTGGACACACAGCTCCGAACGGAGATCCAGTCAGTACAATACAGCAAGATTTAATTGAGGTTATAAATGGATGACTTTTGGCAAGAGTACGAAGGTGACCTACAAATTGGTGATCTAGTAGAAATAAAAAAAGGCATGATGCTAATTGAACCATTAGGTCCGGCTTTAATTTTAGATGCAGATAATAAAAAAGGTCTTTACGAGATTATGTATACCCGCAACAATTACGTGATTGGTTGTGGGCGTATGGAGATTAAAAGGTTGCTATAATGAAAGAATATAAAGTAGAGTATACGGCAGTCAAGAAAGAATATTGGTGCTATATAGTTGAAGCAGAAAGCCGATCTGATGCAATTAAAAAAGCTAAAAAGGCTGGCTTAGATGTGTCCGCAACTGAAGATCACGAAGTAGCTTCTCAGTGTAGTTGGTCGGTGTCTTCTCCTTATTTTGGTTTTATCAACTGGTTTAGGTCTATATTTAAATGAAACATAAGAATAGAGGCGATCTAATTAGAGATAAGCTTGGCTGGATTGATGATTGGAGAGCGTTACCAGGTGAATGCGGTAATCCACTGTCTAGAGATATCTACGCGTATGCTCTAATGAGTTCTGGAAAAACCCCGAAAGAAATGAAGGAAATGGGTTTTTCAAAAGAAGCAATCTTAAAAATTTCAAAAATGATTATAGAGGAGTCTTATAATGATTAAGTCTAAGTCTGAAATGCCGATGCGTGGAATTGAGATTGATCTTACTGGACCTGAAGGCAACGCCTATGTTCTTTTAGGTTATGCAGATCGATGGGCTAGACAGTTAGGATATTCAGATCACGACAGGTTGTGTCTTCTAGATAATATGAAGCTATCAACATACGACATGTTGGTTGAGATTTTTGATAGAGAGTTCGGATCTTTTGTAACACTTTGGAGATAGAATTGGAACCCGTGATAACTGTAATAATTTTTTATTCTGCTTGTTATCTTATAGGAAAAATTATATATGGAGGCTAATCTAAAATGAGTAACCCAGAGTTTAAAGAGGCTTTAGAGAAAACAGAGAAGTTTGTTCTATTTGTATCTTTACCTATGTTTGCTGCTAGCATTTTTATGCTGGCTTATGCAGTGTTTGCGCTATGATAAAAGTAGGAGATCTAATCAAAGACTCTTCGGATGAAAGCTACGGAATAGTTTTAGAGCTGCATCCTACCTGGACAGACCTAAATGGAGAAAAATACTCCTGGGATTTTAGAGTGCTTATAAACGGAAAAGCTATCTTTGTAGATTATGAAGATCTGGAAGCTGTTACCTAAAAAGGCGGATTTATGAAAGTTGGAGATAAAGTTATTTATGAGCCTGATCCTTCCTTCGAAGGAACAGTGTTGCAGATAAATCAAACTCTATGCAGAGTTATATGGCACTCCAATGAAACAATTGAATGGGTTCCTTTATATTCATTGAAAGTAATCAAAGAATATAAGGAATAATTTATGAGCGAGTCAGGTTTACTAGCTATGCAATTAGAAGAAATAATGCCTATTGTAGAAATAACCTTTTACTGCTTTTGTTTTTTTCTAGCAGTTGGATTGACATATATAAAGATTCGCAAATGAAAAATGGAGACATGGTAAGGTTTGCCAAACCTGAAGAGATAGACCATTTAAATAGCAAAGGATGGCCTAAAACAGCAAAAAGACATTTTGGCGTATTAATAGAACACGACAAATTGATGGGCACAGCTCAAGTTTTACACGAAGGAGAGCTGTATAGAATCAGGGTAGTTTTTGTTGAGAAAGCAGGTAAAAGAGATTTTCAAAATGATTAAAGCTGGCGATTTAGTAAAATATTCCATGTTTCCTCACGAAGAACTTCACTCTAATGGAATGATAGGCTTAGTCGTAAGAGGTGAACATAGGCATGAATCTGCATATTCAACAGAGGCAAAAGTTGTTGAAGTTATATGGAATAAAGATAGAGGTAGCAGTTATCCTGCAGGTACAATATGCTGGGAATTTCCGGATGAATTAGAGTTATTAAAATGAAAGTAGGCGATATGGTATATTTTTATTCTACTTATATGCCTTTTAAAAAAGACTACGCTAATAGAAACCCAGGAATAGTTTTAGAAAAATCAAAAACAGAATCAGCTTGTGTTCTTTGGTCTAATGGGGACGTAACAAACGAACACAACAGTTATTTAAAAAAAATTAAATAGGAAAAAATAATTGAAGAATAGTTTTAACCCCATCGAATACAATATCAACAACATAAAAAAAGGCGACAAAGTTCTAGTTAGGATTAGCCCTCATGAATATTTTGCAGTGGTAGATTCTATAAAGGTAGATTCAAAAAACAGAAAAGTTTTTGCTAAGTTATCAAAAGTAGATTTAGGATTTCCTGTAAATGTAGATATACAGGACTGTAAAAGAATTGAACTTTTAGATCCAGCAAATTTTTCTTAAATAGATAGTCCCATATTTATAATAAAGGTCAACCTACGAGTTTACTCTGATGTAGACTGTTTGGCCATTTAAAAAATAAGGTGAAAGCGGAGAATCGTAGTTTTCGGGTTAGTAACCATGACTTACAAAGAAGCTTTAATACAATACGTAGAATTATCCATGGGAATAGTGCCCGGAAGTGTATGGTATTTAAGTGAAGATATCGAGTTAGTAAATCCTAACCGGTGGAATAATGTAAGTGAAAAAGAAAAAAGAAAATTCAAGAGATCTTTTAGAAAGATAGTCAGGAAAGCAAAAAGAAAATTTTCCATAAAAAATAAAATAGACGAAAGATCGAAACACTATCTAGTTAAGAATTTCATAATTTCTACTTTGGAAGATCAAATTAACAAATAAGACTAAAGCCAGGAACGCTGTACTTTTCTTGTATCCTCATTGCTATTTTAACCAGTCTATCATTCAGTATTTTTTTTCTGCTTTTTCTTAGTTTTATGTCTAACTGAAATCCAAAAGACGCCTCTTTAAAAAAGATAGTCATGTCTTCTTTTCTTATTCTTTTGACTCTAAGTTTATCTAATTCTTCGTTCGTAAAAAACAAGACATCGTTCATTACATTCTGAAAAAACTCTGAAGACAACTTAAGCCTCTACAAAATAAACTGTTGTTGGTTTACCTGAAGGTAAAGTAACTTCAAATTTGTAATCCCAATTTTCTTCGTTTCCTACCTTGTAAAGCTTGTCGCTTACTTCTTTTTTTACTTTTTTTACTGTATGCTCTAAGTGATTAAAAGCAGAGGTTTGTATTACTTTTTTAAAAAGCCCAGTTTCGTCGTCTTTTGTAAATGATATAGACTCCCCATTAGAAACATGAGCATCCGGTTTTCTAGGTATAAGTTTAGCCATTTTATCTCCTTACGGCTAAGTATATTAGGTTCAAACTTTGTGTACATACATGTAAAGTCTATTATCTTTTAAAAGAGGTAAATTTTATGAGAAAAGAACTACATAAAATAATTTTAAACGGGCTAAAACACTCGCAGAGAGAGCAGCAGCTAAACGTTTCAGATAACCTTCTTAATACTCTGTCAGAAAAATTAACGGATAGCGTTTTTAGAAGACTGGAACTGATTGACACTTCCGACAGAAGAATTTTTGAGTCTTTGGTTTTTTCTTTACTATCAAAGCATTCAAAGCTGGATTTAAGCATGGAAGAAAACATAGAAAAGCTTTCAGTCAGAATAGCAAATATATTTTACGGAGAAGAAGATGGAATACAATAGAGAATTTTTAAAGCAAATGATAGCGGGGTCTTTGTCTAAGTTTTCAAATGAACAAATGAATTTATCTTCTAGATCTTGCGTAAATTTACTTTCTGAAGAAATTACTAAAAATTTTTTCAATAGAAGAACAGAAGTAATAAACTGTCTAGAACATAACCCAGGGTTTTTAAATAAATGAGAAGACAAAAAAAAGGCAACTATACTTCAGAAGACAGAAGGATGATTTTAGAGGCTGCAACTTCTGAGCTGGCAGGAAACTCTATAAAAGAAAAGCAGCAGTGGCTACTAAGCATGGGGGTTCATAGGCCGGGAGTTCCTAGCGAGCCTGTGTCTGAGTCTGCTATAAAGTATTGGCAAAACGCTCACAAGAAAGTAAAAACAATAGCAAATGAGCATTATGAAAATGCAATGAATAGACTATTAGAATCTCCTCCTTCTTACAGGGCATTAAGAGACCAGCTTCCTTTTATAATTTCTGGAAGTCTTGAGGTGTAATGGCTAAAATATGCAAAGTCAATATACCGGTGGAAGAGTTGGATATTTTAATATCTACATTAAACTGGGTATTAGTTGCAACACAGCCTACGGATGAGGATAGAAAAAAATTGTCAAACGCACTTTATAGATTAATATCTGCAAGAAAAGTGCAAATTGACGTTCACAAAGCCAGCGGTCCTCTAAATTAATTTTTTGTTCTTTTAAAAAAACCTTAAAAATTGTTTTGAATATTTATATTCAGGTAAACAATAAGAGGTTCGTTTTGAAAATAACTAAAGAGCAGTTTGAGATATTAAAGAAGTCAAAAGTATTTTTAGCAACACCTTGTTATGGGGGTGTTGTACAAGAAAAATTTATGAGAGGACTACTAGACGTAGTTCACTGCTTTACGAAAAATGACATAAAACATACTATACAGACTATAGCCAACGAGAGCCTTATAACAAGAGGCAGAAATACTTTAACGTATCAGTTTCTTAAATCTGATTGTACTCACTTGTTTTTTATTGATGCTGACATAGGGTTTAATAAAGACCATGTTATAAAGTTAATCGTTTCCGATGTTGATGTTGCAGTTGGATCTTACCCTATGAAAGCTGTAAACTGGGATAGAATAGAAAAAGCTGTTAAAAATGGAGAAAAAGAAAACCTAATAAAATATTCTCCTAAAAATGTAGTAAACTTTAAGGCTATAGATGGAAAGATAAGGGTTGAAAAAGGCATGATCGAGGTTTTAGATGCAGGAACCGGTTTCATGTGCATAAAGAGAGAGGTAATAAATAAGCTAATAGAGGCTTTACCGGAAACAAAATATAAGTCTGATTTAAATCTTTACAAAGGCGAAGATCAATATGCTATATTTGATTGCATAATAGAAAAAGATACTATGAGGTATTTATCTGAAGACTATACGTTTTGTAGAAGGTGGCAAAATATCGGAGGTACTATATGGTTAGACCCGAGTATAAAATTAATTCACTGCGGAACTTACGCATTCGAGGGATCAAACCCCATGGAAGAATACGGCCTAAAAGTAACTCCGAAACAATAACAAAATATATCTTGTACAAAAAACCCGCGGGCGTTATTTTTTATAATGCATTCGACCGCGGGTTTTTTATATGAAGAGAGCTAGATTTTTAAATTTTAAAAACAAAAAAATTTCTTCTAAAAATAAAAAAGATTCTCACTGGGCTTACGTTCAAGGAAAACCTATATTTTTCTCCCCAGATAAAACTACAGCGCTTTTAAACAAGTATAAGAGGCCCGTAGCATTTTATTGGGATAATAAAATACTTTATACAGAAAATGACGGAAAGCTTTACAATATTTTTAATGAGCTGGTTTATAATGACTTTAGTGTAAAAAATAACGCTCGATTACTAAAGCCTAAAAATAAACAAGATAGAGATCATCTAGAGCTACAGATAAAAAAAAGAAATATTCCTTGGGATAAAATTAAAGAAACAGTAGAAAAAGGCCTTGTTTTACCAAATGTAACTCCGCATTACGACAATCTACTTTATTGCTTAGACGACATAATAGTAGTCGTAACAAACCATAAAGACTACCTCGAAGTTAGAACTGCCTATTATATTACTGATATAGCAGAAAATGGATACATCCATTTCCATTTAAGAAGACTAGTTAGAAAATTAGAGAAAACTTCAGAAGTAGTCAAGGCTAGAGTTGTAGATAGAACCGCCTCAGAAAATTGGTGTAGACATCCTCTATCCAATATAATAAACTTTATATACTTCAAGTGTTCTTTGATGGACCATGAAAAAAGGAAGTTGTTTTTAAAAAATAAAACCTTAAAAAACTTAATAGAGATATCTGAAAAATCTATAGACAACATGGGTATAATACCATGGGATTACGATAACGGAAAACAAGTTTTTAAAGCTATCAAATCACACGATTATACATTGGTATTAGAACTTGATTCAAACAATAAAGGAGATCTAACAGGTCAACAAAAAGCTATTTTGGCTTCCTCCGGTCTTTCTGTAGACAAATATCCAAACTTTAGAATGGAGCTTATCGAAAACCATAAAAACAAAATAGCTGTTATGTTTGATTTAAGATATTGGCATCCACAAGAGCACAGTTGGTCAATTATTTAAAGGATTTAGCAGCATCGATGGTATAATAAGATTCCGAGCCACATATATTAAGCTATCTCGGCAAGCAAATTATTATCATCGATGCTGCGATTTATTTAAGAAAGATTATTTTGTTATACGATTTAAACAAAACTTATCCTGGAATAAAAGGTAGAAAAAACAAAAAAAGATTTAAGGCTAAAATGACTTATAAAATTTTAGGCTTATTACCTTTGTCTTTTAATAAAAGGAGATCTTCTCACGCCATTTCTCCAAAAAGAGGAGATAGAGTTATAAACAAGTCTGGAATGGTTGGTACATTTGTAGGTATTGATCCCACTGGACAGGTTTGGATTGCTTTAGACGAATACAAAGTTCAGTTTCCCTATAGTAAACAAGTGGAAATTTTCGATTTATGCTGGAGAGAAAATGTTTTTTTTAAAAATGATTAAAGCTATTTTTGCAAAACAAAAAGAAGAAGTTATGGAAAAGAAAGACGATAGAAAAAACCTTGTAGAACCCGACTTTATAGACTACGACGGCATGGGAAACCAAGGAAGATTTCCATCTATTAAAAAAACAAATGGTCAAAAAAATTAAAAAACCTTGGGGCAGTGAAACTATATGGGCGAAGTCTAAAAGAATAGTCGGCAAAACTATAAAGATAAACAAGGGGCACAGGCTTTCGCTTCAATACCATGAAAAAAAAGAAGAGGCCATATATGTTGTTAATGGAAAGTTAACTTTGGTTCTCAAACAATCAGCCGATGGCGATGGCGAAGAAATCACTATGTCTCCTGGCGATTCTTACTATATAAAAGCCGGCGAGATTCATCGCTTTGAAGCAAGAAATTCAGACGTAATGTTAGTAGAGGTTTCTACGCCGGAAATAAATGATGTTGTGAGGTTAGAAGATGACTACAAAAGAAAATAAAGATAAAGTATATTACGATGAGTCATGCTATGTTTGTTCTTTAGAAATAAACGCTGTTAGAAAGAGAGGAGAATCTTGTGGAATTGAGTTCGTTGATATTAGCGATAGTAATTTCGATTCTGCTGGTGTCGACTTTGAATCTGAAATGCGAGGAGAATTCGGAGGAAAACAATCAGTAGGGATTGAAACATTTAGATTGATGTACGAAAAGATGGGCTTTAAAAAATCAGTTTGTTTTTCAAGACTACCAGTTATTAAGCAAGCGTTTGATGCTGGTTACTATGTTTTCGCTCATTTGATTAGACCGATATTGCCAAAGAAAAAATGAAAGTGCTAATCAGCTCTTGTGTCCTAGGACAAAATGTTAGGTGGAACGGAAGCAATAAGGCTAATAAAGATTTAGTCGAGTGGGCAAAAGAAAACAGTTTAGAGTTAATACCAGTCTGCCCAGAAAACGAGCTGTTTGGAACTCCTCGCCCTCCAATAAGACTGATCGATGTTTATGGCAAGATTCAAGCTCAAATGAATGGAAAAGATATAATAGACATTCTAGATTCTAAGTGCCAGGAGATTTTTAAAAGATATCCAGACGCTGTTGGATTTATAGGGATAGCTAACTCGCCTTCGTGCGGCGTTAATGTAGGGGTAAAAGGCCATGGAAAGACTACAAAAGGCAGTATGCATAAAATCAGTAAAATTTCAACAATTGAAATAAATCAGTTGAAAAATCACAATCAGCGCGTTATATTTTTATCACGTTTAAATAAACACGGTAACAAGTCCAACAAGAAAAAGGATTAGCATAATGAGTACAGATTGGGAAGCACGTATGGCAAAGATCAGAGCAGCAGAGCCTTTTAAGGTCGGTGCAAAGGTAACACACAATGGAGACACAGGTACTGATGCAGAAGGCACAGTGTATGAGATTTCTGTTGAGCAAGGAGTTGGAGCACGTATCTGGCTTGACCCTTATCGAAGCGGTACGCCGTGCAGTTTTGAGGAGTTGTCTTTGGTATCAGAGGCAGTTAGCCCTCAAGACAAGTTGATTAGTTCTTTTGAAAAAATGGAGGTCGCCGGAGATACTCGAGTAGAGTTAATTTATGAAGACGGAACAGACGTAGTTCATTATAACGATACTCAAGATGAAACTGTTATGGAAGACACGAGCGTGATTGATAATCTAGTAGAAGCCTCGAGGTCTGGTATCAAGTTTGAGGACGATCTAATTCAGACACTTCGCGACTGGGAAATGCTTGATGATTATGAGCGCGACTCCTACGACTTCGACGGACACTGTATTGAAAAGATTAAGGAGAACCCGTATGATTTTTGTGACTTCCTCGACTTTAGCACTGAGCAGTACGATCACAAGAGAGGGTATACTACTTTAACTGCAACGCTTTACACTACAGTCGATGACCTTCGAAATGCAGGCGAAGGACAGTTTTCTTCTTTAAGCGGATGGTCAGCTAAGTTTGAAGCTCCGTCGGTTGGCAATAGCGTGGTTACGATTGAGATTTAAGTGATTGCGCCTCTGCTTATTTCATTTCTGATTCTAGCTTCTCCGCCTGTCTATGATTCCGAGGCAGCATATAATAAGACCAACTCGGCAAGCAAAGAGACTAGGCGGAGAAGCCAGAAGATTTCTCGCACAACTAAAAATAGAAAGAGCCAAGTAGGCAAGCGTCTAGAAAGTGAAATATAAAACAATAGTAATTGATCCACCGTGGAAAAAATCGTCTGGTGGTATCGGACATGCTTCTTTGCACCCGCAAACCCATTATCCTCTACAGGGTAAAAAAGAGATAATCAAGACAGTGGGCGATTGGTTCAGCCAACATGAGATTGCGGATGAAGCACATTTGTATTTATGGACCATCAACTCTTTTTCAGCAGGTTCAAATATGGGAGTTTTGCCTGCTCTTGATGTTTGCAGAGAGCTTGGCTTTAATCCGGTGACTATGATACCTTGGATTAAAAGTAATATTGGAAACCCTACCCCTTACGGAATGAGATATACGGAGCTTTGTATTTTTGCAGTAAAGTATCGCAAGGGCTTGGGAGCAAGAACAAGGTATAAAGGAACAGAAGAAGATGACTCCGTTCCAAATGGAAAAGGTTTACTTTCTTCTAAAGATTATATAATCGCCCCGAGAAGAGAACACTCAAGAAAGCCAGACGAATTTTATGAATACGTCGAGTCTAGAAGTTTAGGCCCTTATCTAGAACTGTATTCTAGAACCAGCCGACCTGGTTGGGCAGCTGCAGGTAATCAAGTAGGGAAATGGCAATCATGAATGTTTACGTGTTTCCGCTATTAATCGTATCACTCCTGGCTCCCATTCGAACAGTCAGCCCGGACGCAACTAAAAATAGAAATAGCCAAGTAAGCAGGCAGTCTAAGACCAAGCGGACAGTCAAACGCCGAAGGGGAAATATCAGGAGAACCAGCCGCCGCAGCCACAATCAAAGATACGGAACCCAACGCCGAACCAGACATCAAACCAGAAATCAAAATTCTCGGGCAACAACCTATACTAATAAACAAGTAAATAAGAGAACTACCAATAAGGTAAGGAAGACACAGATACAACGTCACCACATCCAATCCACCCAAAAGAAGAATAAACCCAGTAAGGGCAAGCGATCAGCCCGTTCCCCAGTTCACCTTACCCCTTTACAGAAACAGATGCTCATGTTGCAGATGGAAGTACTGCTCTCAGACCCAGAAATGGGTCACATTTACAAGCAAATCTTAGATAATAAAAAATAGACTAAAAATTTACCGCTATGATTTGTGAGTGGTGTCCGCATGTCCATTGATTACGTTTAACCAGCGGTGGCTATTTATACTACCACCATGCGCACCGGTGGCAATTGTGTACAATATTGAGAAAAACAGTGCGTAAGGGTTTAGCGCGCCCGCGCGCGAATTTACACAAAAAAACACTTTTTTGCTCTTTTTTTACACTTTTTTACACCCTCGACCACCAAAAAAAACCACCCACAGCTCTACTCTGACGTAGGAAAAATGTAATCATTTCAACAACTTACACGCCATAGGCACAAAATGCCTGGAATGTACAATTTATTTTCAGGGGCACAAAGTTTACCGCTTGTACAATTTATTTTAGCCAGTGCACGAAAAAAAGTGTTTGTACATAAAAAAATGCATCACCGAGAATTTATTCTGTGGGCTCGTGGTAGTTAGTCCCCCCGGGGCCGGAGTGAATTTTTTCTTTAAAAATATCTGTACAACCGCTCAGACCCTCTTACTATTAATTCATAATTGATTGAGAAAAGAAATGAAGAGGAAAGATTCGGGTCCCCTGGTTGTCGGGGGAGAACTGATGCTTGAATTATTAAACACTATAAGCCTTGAGACCTTACTGAGAATAGAGCACGAGCTGGGACAACCTGATTTTACTAATCAACAGCTTGTCCAGACGGTAAGGGCGATGTACGAAAGCAGGCGCCGGCGAAAGATGATGGAAGAATGTGAAACAATAGCTGACACAATATACGATGACAGCTACGACGGTTTCTAATTCTTGGGGGATACGCCGTGTTTAATATTTTAGGCAAAGGAGTCTTGGGAGGATTCCGGTCAGTTGTTTTTGCGAAGAATGTTGTTGTAGAAGCTGCAGCCTACACAGCATGCCTGGGAGCCGGCGTCGTAATTGTTGCTGCAATATACGCGGCACCGATATTGCTAAAGAGGGATTGAGGGTCCCTGGTGGAATTGGCAGACACGCTGGATTTAGGTTCCAGTGCCGCAAGGCGTCCGGGTTCGACTCCCGGGGGACCCACTTGTTTTTTACTAAGTAGCTTGGAGAGCTAACGTGGAATTTTTAGGTAGTGTAATTACGATTGCAGTTGGTCTATGGGTTGGTCAGATTCTGATTGACTGGTGGAAGAAAAACAACTATTAAGATTCACGGGCTACTGGCGCAATTGGCAGCGCAACGGACTTTTAATCCGCTGGTTCCCGGTTCGAGTCCGGGGTGGCCCACCAAATTTAAGGAGTGTTCTCATGAAGTGGTTGTCTGGTGATTTTGTCGCTGAGTATAATGAAGTAACCGATGCTCTTAAGAATGAGCAGTACGAGCTGGATGAAAAGTATTCTGCAAAAATTAATCGATTAATCGAGAGAGAAACTAAACGTTTAGATGAGGTGGTGCCCCGGGAATACAACGAAGGGGACAAGGTCATCAACAGCTTTGGGATTACCGGTACAGTTATCGGCAGCCACATTGAGCTAAGCGTTCGAACAAATTGTTTGACAGAGAATGATGACCCAGTTGTTGGCTCAAACATTTACCACGCTCTTAAGAATCAGAGTGACGAAGAAGTTATTACACTCGAAGGAATGCTCAGGCTTTATACTGTAAGCTTTCCAACAACTGAATTTGAGAAGGATTGGGGTCAGGAAACTAAGACTTTTGTTATGTACCCTGATGAAATTACCCCGTTGAACGAATAAAGTTCAGGCTGGGTGGTGGAATTGGTATACACAGCAGACTTAAAATCTGCCGCCTTTTGGGCTTGCGGGTTCGAGTCCCGCCCCAGCTACTAAATTATATAATAAAATCAACTACTTATGGATGATAATCTCATAGCATGGTGGGTCGGTGTTCCGATCTACATACTGATATTAAGCTATCTCATCTCCTTGGGGATAGAGCTCGCCGCCTGGTGGGTTAGAAAAAATAAAAAATAAATAATTATTTCACAGCAAAGTGGTGCAGATACACTTAAAGCTGTGGTATAATAGACATGTCAGGGGGCAACAACCCTGAGTGACAATAACAGCCGACAACAAGGAGATTATCATGGCTGGTATGAATCTAAACGTAAAGAACGATGGCATCACTTTTGGCTCGAACATCATGGATATTGAGGTTCCCAAGCCACTTCGCAAGAAGATTCGTTCGGGTATCGACTTCGTTGATGCTGCTTACGGTGGTCACGGATTCACACCCTCTGCTGTCACACTCTTCACTGGTACACCAGGTTCTGGTAAGACCACCCTCATGTTAACACTTGCCGACCAGCTTACGAAGCAGGGTGCGGTTGTTGTTTTCAATACTGCTGAAGAGAGCCTGTTTCAGGTAAAGCTTGTTGCAGAACGACTTGGACTTAAGCACGGTTTTGCGGCTGGGCAGGAAACGCACGTCCCTACCCTTCTCGAGAACTGTGAAAAGATGATTGCAAAGAATCCAGGCAAGCCGTTCTTTCTCATTGTCGACAGCCTTCAGTGCCTTAACGACGGCAAGTACGGTATGAATACGAACAGCAAGACATCTAGCCGATGCCTTAGCATGATCACCGACTTCTGCAAGCAGCACTTCTGCAACTCGATCGTTATCGGTCAGGTTAACAAGAGTGGTCAGATGGCTGGTTCAAATGTTCTAAAGCACATGGTTGACTCCATGATGGAGATGAGTGTTGAAGAGCAAGACCCAGATCTTCGTGGTTGCCGTATTCTTCGTATGACCAAGAACCGCTTCGGTGGTGCCGGTGGTACTTTCTTCCTTAACCTTAACAGCAAGGGCTTCAAAGAGGTCGCTCGAATCTCGGCTGCATAAAAAAATATATTATCACAGTAAAACGGTGCAGATTCCAAATAGCTGTGGTATAATATAAATGTAAAGAGGTTAAGGAGTTAATCATGAAAGCAACAAAACAAAATCCGGAAATCATCAACGGTTTCGAGGTCTACTGGCGAGAGGCTGGTAAGAATAGCTACTGGGTAGCAAAACGCGAGACTATCAACCAGTATACCCCGCTGGTTTATACGCGCAAGGACAAGAATTCCCTTGTCCAGTTTATTAAGTCTAAGCCGGCACGACGGTAAGGAGATAGAAATGGTTAATGGTGATATTGTATCATTTGTGAACGAACCGACTAAGAATACACCAGGTCGACCTGATTCACAATACGCCTGTACCGGAGTTATTATCGCTGACAATATTGGCGATCACGATCTGGTTGATGGTAACAAGTGGTGTGAGGTTCTCTGGTCTAATAACCAGACAACTCGATGTTACAAGCCTGACCTTAAGGTCTGGTAAAAAAGAAAAAAGTCACAGTTAACCGGTGCAGATACACTAGAAACTGTGGTATAATAAGCATGTCGGGAGTGCACTGTTCACTCTGCCTGAAAAGGAAACGTCTGGAACCTCAAATGAGGTTAGGCACTCCCGGTTGGCTCTTTGAAATTATTAGATATGAGAAAGTGAAGCTTACGCACGATAGTTTCGTCGACAAATAAAACCGTGGTCTCGTTAACGGGGGGACACTTTCTCATTTCTAATAGTTCCAAAAAGATTAATAAAATCAAACACTTAGGAGGTTTGAAGAAACGAAAATGGTAAATCGTAAGGGCAGGTCCGGTTAAGCCCTAGCCGGAATGGAACAGGAAGGCGGGCAGCCAACGAGCTGCTGCAACCCGTGGGGACTGTAGGTCAGAGCGGATGGTTAAGCCATCTCGTGACTGCGTAAGCGTGAGAGTGATTCTCGGGGAAGGCTACAGTCGGTTGGGGGAAGATGGGAACCCCGAACGTTTTAGGTGCTCTTTGAAATTATTAGATATGAAGTCTCACTGGCAGGGCAATATAAAGCCTGCCCCTCATCAAACCCAACGGGCACTGATCACCCCACCAGGGAGGGAAATAGGAGAGTTTGAATCCTGACGTGGTCGAACGGCGCGCGGTGAGACTTCATTTCTAATAGTTCCAAAAAGTGTAATGAAATCAACAGTTTAGGAGACTAAATGAGTAAGCTAGGAAATTATTTTAAACGACAAGCTGCACGGCCACTACGTGACTTGGCTTTCGACTTCTTTGTCGTCGGCGGTGCAATTGCCTGTGGTTACTTCGGGTTCATTCAGTAGGTGATGAATATGTTTGGAAAAAAGAAAGATGCAATCTATGAAGCTGCCGCAGAATGGGCTGAGCAACTTAATGTTGAGTTCAAGACTCGAGTGACTACCAAGCAGTGTGTAGATGCTTTTGATATTTTTCGCGGGCAGATGAATGAACGTTACATCGACTGTTTCTTTAAGAACCGTGCCGGTGGTTGGCGTACATGCTTGGATATTGAAGATCGAGAAGCGTTAATTAAAATTATTGAGGAGCGTTGCTGAAGAGATAACCGATCCGGCTTAGCTCAGTTGGTAGAGCAGGCGGCTGTTAACCGCCTTGTCACTGGTTCGAGTCCAGTAGCCGGAGCATTTGGA
>Ga0066840_10000017_pt1 | contig 31068 bp, 41 predicted proteins | sample ETNtaG_32_FD_67281 | JGI IMG/M metagenome (GOLD analysis project Ga0066840, IMG submission 67281) | Marine microbial and viral communities from oxygen minimum zone, Eastern Pacific Ocean - ETNP201302PF84A | ecosystem: Environmental > Aquatic > Marine > Oceanic | place: Pacific Ocean: Eastern... | reverse complement strand
AGGGTGCTTGACACCCTCTTTTTTTATGCTATAATATATTTGTTGGACGCAACATGGGAGTGACTGAATAAACTTACTGGCAACCGCTAGTTAAGGTGATGAGACACAGGTGGTGCTGCTACGAAAGTAGAACCGACTCAACCAGTCGGGTCTCAGGCAATAACGTTTTTACTACTGTAGTAATGCCCGTTATTTGTTGGTATACAGGATTCCAACCTCCCTCCTTTTATATTATGGTAAGACCTTCGGGTCTTTTTTTATGCCTAGGTATAAACTCGTAGGCATTAATATTTCTTACTTTCAACACATAAAACTGAGTGCCTTATAATAAATAGTGGTAGAATTAGGAGCAGAAAGATGAACCCAAACCATCTTTGTTATTAGTTCGAGAATGGAGCAAATTTATGCAACACAACATAGAATCATACAATCAACTAGCAGCCTGGAATCATACAGACGAAAGACTGAATGAATACTACGAATGCATAATAGATTGTGATACGGGTCAAGAATCGAGTAGTTGCAAACGGATTTGCAGAGAGATTTTAATGTAAACTAGCGTAATTGGAGGGTCAAAAAGACCCTCTTTTTTTGTGTCTAAATACTATTACTGATGGATTACATTATGGACTATAGACCATATTCTCCTGAGTGGCATCGTAAAAGGTATCTACAAGAAGCAATTTTTAAATACCTTGACGACTATGTTGAGAACGATATCATTATAAATGATATTAAAGATATTCTTTCTGAGAGATCAGATAAAGCATATCAAGAGTATACAAAACTCAATCAACTAAACGACAAACTCAGCGAATAAAAAATGCTTTCAACCCAATACCGACTTCGACTCGATAAAGTCTGTAAACAGATTGTAGATGGTGAAGATGTCATATTAGAAGACATGATTTGGGCACAGAAATTAGCGAAAGTAAATACAACTGCAGCCACATGGTTGCGACAGGCACGACAACGAGCAGCCAATCCCGACATGAAAAAGGGAGGGACGGACGATTTTCTGAATAGGATGGGATTAGGCGAACCCGACCCATCCGATCAAAGAACAGGGTTCGATAGTGCAGATGACATAAGCGATTGGTTTAACCGCAAGAAACCCGACGACTGGAGGCAAAGAGATTAATGTCAACTTGGTATCAAAATCAATTAACTAATAGGAACTACTTGTCACCTATTGGGTTTTTGTTTGTACTTGACAAAGCAAGAAAGACTTCATTCTTATGTCAAAAGGCAACTATACCTACACTTAGTTTAGGTGAGTATAATATTCAAACAGGTTTAGTTCCTATTCCTGTAGAAGGTAATCTGTCATTTGGAAGTTTAATTATAGATTTTATTGTTGATGAAGATTTGAAAAACTATATGGAAATACATAACTGGATGCGTGCTTTGGGTGCACCAGATGATATAGAAACAAATAGACTAGCACTATACAGCGATCCACTAGACGAAGGAACAGATCAAAGATACTCTGATGCAACTCTACAAGTATTAAACAATAATAATATTGCTAACTTCAATGTAATATTTAAAAATTTATTCCCTGTTGAAATAAGTTCAATACCATTTGATGTAACATCAACTGATAATAATTTCTTTATTGCAACAGCAACCTTTAACTATGTCTCATATGAAATTCGTAATGTTGGTTCTACAGAGAGAAGAAAATCATGATAATGAAGATCGTTGAATATATTGTTATAGCAGGTGTAGTAACCTTTCTAGGGTTTGTATTCTTGTTTGAGGTATTAGATCTGTTTATAGTAAGACCCATTTACCAAAAGTTATTTAAAAGAAAAAAACGTAGGAGAAGGACATGAAATTCGAGTACAAGTTTGAACATCACTGGGGTGGTAATGATAACTGGTATACGAAATCAAAGAGATGGGCAAAGAAACAACCTCCTTGGTTATCTCATTTAATTACAGGTTTTATTGAATGGTTGCATAAAATGTGGATTGATGGTAAAATAATTATGGCTATGGACGACGTTGATCGTCAGATAAATACTATTCATTCTGAATGGGAAGAAAATGACAAACAAATCACCCCACACATCGTGGAGACAGGAGTATTTGGAGATGAAGGCTGGTCTCTCGAAATCACAAATCCGATTGTTGAAAGAAGGACCGACTCAACTAGCACAGGCATGGTTACTCCAAGCGATGCACAACGACTACAGAAAGATGAAGGGGATAAAAGAACCTCCTAGTCGTGAGTCTGGATATCAGACAAGCATGAAAGAGTGGTTTAATCAAACTAAGGATCAAGGATTATGAATCCATTATTAATAGTTGTGATAGTTAGTGCTATCTGGATTGTAGGTGTTTTATTATATCTACAATGATGTATCATAATAATTTTTTTACTGAAGAACAGTGGGAATGTATTAGAGTGTGTGTAGCAAATGCACCGATACCTTATGATATTGCTAAGAAAAAAATACCTGCTGATATCTTAGAAAAAATAGGACATCCACAGAAGAAAGAATATAAAGGTGAAACAAAAGTTGAATATGATCTTTCCCAATTTGAACCCAGATGAATTTAGAAAATCTTCAAGAGATGTGGAAAAAGGATAGTAAGATAGATCCTGACTTATATTGTGAAGAATCAACGAAGATACCACAACTCCATCTTAGATATATGGAATTTATGAACACGTACACCTTAATGAAAAAGGAACGTGAGATAGAAATGCGTAAGTTACTCAGAGAAAAATGGTTATATTATAAAGGTAAAGCACCTGCAGATAAGTATAAGGAAATCCCATTTGATCTAAAACTTACAACGAAAGAAGAAATAAATTTATTCATGGAATCCGATGATGACATCTGCAAATTACAATACAAAATCGACTACATAGAACAGGTGATCTCATTCTTAGAGGGAGTTCTTAGACAAATAAGTAATAGGAATTTCCAAATTAAAAACGCTATAGATTGGGAGAAATTTAAAAGTGGATTTTAATGAACTATGGAAGACATTCTTATTCGTAAAAAGAATGAAGTTTATCTTAAGGTTGATGCAGAACCTGGTTTAAATTATGAGTTAGCAGATTTCTTTACCTTTGAAGTAGAGTCTGCAAAGTTCATGCAAAAGACGAAAAGGTATAAAGGATGGGATGGTAAAATACGTTTATTCTCACCAGCAACAGGAGAAATATATTGTGGTCTTATAGACTACCTAGTAGATTGGATAGAAGAAAAGAAATATAATTATAAGATTGAGGAAGATGATAACTTCGGAAATCCCACAGATCAGAATGAGTTTATTACTCCTGAGGGGATTGTTGGATATGTGAAGTCGCTTCGTTTACCAGTTCGCGTAAGGGACTACCAGTATAAAGCAATATACGAAGCCCTGAGATACAACAGACGACTCCTATTATCCCCAACTGCAAGCGGGAAATCCTTGATGATCTATGCATTAGTCAAGTTTCATAGTAGAGTAAAAAGAAATATCTTAATAGTTGTTCCCACAACTTCTCTTGTAGAACAAATGTATAAAGACTTTGCAGAGTATGGTGGGATGCCACTCAAAGACTGTCATAAAATCTATGGTGGTCAAGATAAGTATACAGATCATAGCATAGTTATTACTACATGGCAATCAGTATATAAAGAAGATAGTAAGTGGTTTAAAAGATTTGATGTTGTGATTGGTGATGAAGCACATCAATTTAAAGCAAAGTCACTGACGAGATTGATGACAAAATTGCATAATTGTAAGTACAGAGTAGGTTTTACAGGAACATTAGATGGTGCAGACGTTAATCAATTAGTATTAGAAGGACTATTTGGTAGATGTTCACAGGTAACTAAGACTAATGAATTGATGAAACAAGGTTACGTTGCTAAGTTGAAAGTAAAAATTATAATATTAAAACACCAAGAAAAGATATTTGAAGACTATCAAGATGAAATAGGATACTTAGTAGAACATGAATCTCGTAATAAGTTTATCCGCAACCTATCAAGAGATCTTAAGGGAAACACCTTGATACTATTCAACTTTGTAGAACGACATGGAATCCCCCTTTACAATCTGATAAATAGTTCTACAGACCGACCTGTATTCTTTGTACATGGTGGGGTAGATGTAGAAGAACGCGAAGATATTCGCAAAATTACTGAGGAAAAAACTGATGCTATCATTGTTGCCTCTTACGGGACATTCTCAACTGGAATTAACATTAGAAATCTTCATAATGTCATCTTCGCATCGCCCTCTAAATCGAGAATTCGTAACCTACAATCGATAGGACGTGTTCTAAGAAAAGGTGATAACAAGTCAAAAGCAACTCTTTACGATATTGCTGATGACATTTCAACTGATAAGGGAAACAACTACACGTTGAATCATCTTATAGAAAGAGTGAAAATTTACAATCAAGAGAAATTCAATTATGAAATCATAGATGTAAAACTAAAAACTTATGACACTTAACTTTGCAAAACACGAAGAAGAATTTTACGGAGTCTTTAAGCTCGTCAATGGCGAACAGGTTCTAGGTAAAGCAATGTGCACTTTAGGTGACAAAGGAAGTGAGACACTTATTTTTTTACAAGATCCCGTTTGCACTCATACAATCGACAAAGAACTTACTGATGGTAAACTCGCCCGTGGTATTGGGTTTAGTAGGTGGATGCAGTTATCGGATGAAGATTTTTTTATAATTAGAGAAAAAGATATCATAGCAATCGCGTCTATGAGTAAAGAGGTTATATATTTGTATGAATCATATATAAATTCTGAGGATCCTGGCAGAGCAAAGGAAAGAAATGAAGTAAGTCCCGACACCACAGTTGGGTATCTAGGAAAAATTGATGATGCTAGAAGAAGGTTTGAACAACTATTCAAGAAGAAAGGACCTTCTAACCCTTGAACCCTTACACGGTTAGTGTACACCAAAGTTGCAGTCTTGTCAAGTTGCCAAATTTTAAAGTCTGTGATAGAATACATTTAGACAATAAACCTACATGAAAGCAGCCCCAAAAAAGAAACAGCATTATGTAGATAACCAAGAATTTCTTGCAGCCATCATCAAATACAAAGAAAAAGTTGATATTGCTAAAGAAAAACAGTTACCTAAACCTCGCGTCAGTAATTATATCGGGGGTTGTTTCCTAAAAATCGCGACGCATCTATCGTATAGACCAAACTTTATCAATTACATGTATAAAGATGATATGGTTTGTGATGGTATAGAAAACTGTATTCAATACATTGACAATTTTGATCCTGCCAAGAGTAAAAATCCTTTTGCTTACTTTACTCAGATAGTTTACTATGCATTCCTAAGACGTATTGCAAAAGAAAAACGTCAGATGGATATCAAAGATAAGATTTTAGAAAAATCTGGTTACGATCATGTCTTTACGGTTGACGGAGACGGTGGAACCGAGTATAATCATATTAAAAACAAAGTTGAAATGAATTCAAAACGATGAAGATACTGTTAATTACAGACCAACACTTCGGAGTTCGTAACGACAACCCACATTTCATCAATAACTACAGAAAATTTTACAGTAGAATAGTCTTACCTTATATAAAAGCATCGGGTATTGATACTATTATCTGTTTGGGTGATACTTTCGATAAGAGAAGATCAATAAACTTTATGTCTCTGGATGAATCAAGAGAGATGTGGTTTGATCCTATCACAGAATTGGGGTGTACAATGCACATGCTCATTGGCAACCACGATATTTACTATAAGAATACTCTAAGAGTAAATGCACCAGAACAACTTCTTTCTAATTATAAAAATTTTATAATATATGATGAACCAACGACAGTAAATTTTGATGGAACAGATATATTTCTTCTTCCTTGGATATGTGATGAAAATAAAGATAAGTGTAATTTAAAAATTGCTCAATCAACTGCTCCTGTTTTGATGGGACATTTAGAGTTAAATGGATTTGAAGCACATCCTGGTCATCTGATGCAGAATGGAATGGATCCATTAGTCTTCAAGCATTTTACAAAAGTGTTCACTGGGCACTATCATATGAAGTCTAACTCAGATAATATATACTATCTTGGTAACCCTTATCAACTTTACTGGAATGATTATGGATGTAAAAGAGGATTCCATGTCTTTGATACAGAGACTCTCAAAACTACTTTTTACCGAAATCCCTTTGACACTTTTTATAAGTTGTATTATAATAATGGAGTTACACTACCAGATCAAAGAGAACTCGAAGGATCCTTCGTAAAACTCATTGTTGAAGAGAAGAGTGACTACGCTAAGTTTGATTATAAAGTTAAGCAACTTCAAGACATGGGTCTTGCAGACTTAAAAATTGTGGAAAACTTAGGTGTGGAAATCGAGAATGGGGTAGTCATGGAAACCGAAGACACTATGACACTACTTGATTCCTACATAGATGAGATAGACATAAAGGTAAATAAAAGTAACGTGAAATCAGTAATGAGATCATTATACATCGAAGCATCGGAGTTGTAACATGTTCATTCTAACAGAGAAAAAAAGAGGGGGAGTCTTCGCTCTTCCTAATGTTAAGTCTCAGAGAAAAACTGTACAATGTTTTGTCCAAAGAGATGATGCTGAAAGATACCTTACTCTAATGGAAGCAAACGATGCTCCACAAAAATTAGAGATTATGGAGATAGATCCTGAGGTAGTTGCCTTTAATTGTGATAGTTATGGATATAGATTTACAGTAGTAGAACCCGAAGATTTTGTAATCCCTCCTTTATGATTGTTTTTGAAAATATCAAGTGGAAGAATTTTCTTTCCACTGGTGATCAATGGACTGAAATTGAATTAATCGAAAACCCATCTACTCTTATTGTAGGTGCAAATGGTGCAGGTAAATCTACACTATTAGATGCCTTGTGTTTCGCATTATTTAATAAACCTTTTAGAAAGATAAGTAGGGGTCAACTGGTAAATAGTATCAACGAGAAAGGTCTTAAAGTTGAATTATCATTTAGCATTGGTAGGGATGACTATCGTGTCTTCCGTGGAGCAAAACCTAATATATTTGAAGTCTACAAAAACAATAAGATGGTTGACCAAGATGCTGCTGCCAAAGACACACAAAAGTATCTCGAACAATCAGTTCTCAAACTTAATTTTAAATCCTTTACCCAAGTCGTCATACTTGGATCAAGCACTTTTGTCCCCTTCATGCAACTCACCGCACCTAACAGGAGAGAAGTTATCGAAGATTTATTGGACATCAACATCTTCTCACACATGAATTCACTGTTGAAAGACAGAGTGAGAACAGCATTAGCAGAGAATAATGAATGCGAACATGCTTTAAGATTAGCAGAAGAGAAAGTTCAATCTCAAGAAAAATTAATTAGTTCATTGTCATCAGTAAATAAAATTAGACAAGAAGAGAAGACAGTAAAGATAAAATTTAATCAAGATCAAATAGATCAATGTATAGCAGAAAAAGAAGATAATGATGCTGAGTTAAAACTATTAGAAAAGGATGTTATATCTACAGTAGATAAAGAAGAATTAGTTCGTACACTAAGACAAGAACAAGCAGATGTAAATTCTGAATTAAAAATTGCAAGTAAAAATTTAAAGTTTTTTAAGAGTCATGATGAGTGTCCTACTTGCACACAATCTATTAAGAAAACTTTTAAAGAGAAAAAAATTAATGAATTAACAAAAGATGGAACTGATATATCCAATACTCTACAAGAGATAACAGTTCAAATTGCTGACGCTGTAGAAGTTATAGACGAAGCAAATAAATTAGATGATAAATGTTCAAAGGTTCGTAGTAAAGTTCATCAACAAGAAAGAGAGATAGTTCGTTTAGAGATGGAAAATCTAGAACTTAATAAAGAATTGATAGACTTACAAACAAACACTCCTAACATGTCTAAAGAGAAGAAGACATTAAAAGAACTTGTAGAATCATTCAAAGTAACTCAAAGTGAGTGTGGAGAAGTAACTAAAACTTTAGATGAGTATAAAGTCATATCACAATTACTTCGTGACTCTGGAATTAAAAGTCAGATAATTAAAAAATATGTTCCTATCTTCAATAATTTAATCAATAAATATCTTCATAATATGGACTTCTTTGTCAACTTCACACTTGATGAAGAGTTCAAAGAAGTAATCAAAAGTCGTTTTAGGGATGAGTTTTCTTACGCTTCTTTTTCTGAAGGTGAGAAACAAAAAATTGACCTAGCACTATTGTTTACTTGGAGAGAAGTTGCTAGAATGAAGAATTCAGTAGCAACTAATCTTCTTATTCTCGACGAAGTATTTGATAGTTCTCTTGATGCTGATGGCACAAATGAACTTTTAAAAATTATTCGTAGTCTTGGAGAAGATACTAACGTATTTGTTATTTCACATAAGGGTGAAATCCTAGTAGATAAGTTTCTACGAACACTAAAATTTGAAAAAATTAATGACTTCTCAAAAATGTCAGAAGACTCCTAGTGAATTTGTCAGAAGACATATAGGACCTTCTAAGGAACAGCAGACTCAGATGTTAGAAGACCTGAGTCTTTCTAGTTTAGATGAATTGATTCGAGACATAGTTCCAGACTCTATATTACTGAGGGGTGATAATAATTTACCTGATGGTTGTAGTGAGTATGAAGCACTAGCAGAATTAAAAAAGATAGCAGAAAAGAATAAAGTAAAGAGAAGTTTGATAGGACAAGGATATTATGGTACAATTACACCTCCAGTAATACAAAGAAATGTATTAGAAAATCCATCTTGGTATACATCTTACACACCATATCAGGCAGAGATATCTCAAGGTAGATTAGAAGCATTATTTAATTATCAAACATTAATTACAGAATTAACTGGACTACCAATAACGAATGCATCTTTGTTAGATGAAGGAACTGCAGCAGCAGAAGCGATGATACTCGCATTTAATGCATCTAAGAAAAATATATTCCTTGTTGATAAAGACGTATTTCCACAGACATTACAGGTATTACATACTAGAGCAAAACCATTAGGTATTAAAATTTTGACAATGGATTTAGATGCCTCTATGGATCTAAATGATTTTCAAGAAGCATTTGGTCTTCTTATTCAGTTACCAAATAATACTGGTAAATTAAGACATCCAGATGCCACATTAACTTGTTGTGATGTTTTTAATGTTACTAAAATTGCAGTTGTAGATCCCTTATGTCAGGTGTTAATGAAACCTGTAGGAGAGATGGGATTTGATATAGCAGTTGGATCTATGCAAAGGTTCGGAGTTCCTATGGGTTATGGAGGACCTCATGCAGCATTTTTTGCAACCACTGAGAAATATAAACGTAAGATTCCTGGACGTATTGTTGGACAGTCGGTAGATAGTGAAGGTAATTCAGCGTTAAGACTAGCGTTACAAACAAGGGAACAACATATAAGACGAGACAAAGCAACGTCCAATATATGCACCGCCCAAGCACTCCTCGCAAATATGGCAGGTTTTTACGCTGCTTACCACGGTGCGGAAGGTCTGAGAAAAATATCAACCAGAGTATTGCAATATAGGCAAACGCTACTATTAGCATTGAAATGGTGTGGAATAGAAACAGATGAATCAGAAGGATTTGATACTGTAAGATTCAAAACTTCGTTTGCATTGGATGGTTTCAATGTCAGACGTGATGGTGAATGGTATATCTTATCCTTAGATGAGTGTACCACATTAAGTGAAATACATCAAATAATTGATTCCCAAGTTGATTTTCCTAACAAGGCAGATACTATAGATCATGTTTTAGATGCTGTAGGTGAGTATCACTGGTTAAGTATACCTGAGAGACAAAATGCTTGGTTGACTCAAGAAGTATTTAATAGATATCACAGTGAAACTGATATGATGAGATATATCCTTGAGTTATCATCAAAGGATTTTTCATTAGTAAATGGTATGATGCCACTAGGTAGTTGCACTATGAAATTAAATTCAGCAGCAGAATTGATGCCAGTATCTTGGTCAGAATTTAATAACATACATCCGTTTGCTCCTCCAAGTCAAACACTTGGTTATGAACAAATTATGATAGATTTACAAGAATGGTTATGTGATATTACAGGATTTGATTCTATATCATTACAACCAAATGCAGGTTCACAAGGAGAGTATGCAGGTTTATTAGCAATCAAAGCATACCATGAATCTAATGGAGAGAAAAGAAATAAAGTTCTAGTTCCTAAAAGTGCACATGGAACTAATCCTGCAACTTGTATTATGGCAGGTATGGAAGTTGTAAGTGTTGATTGTGATAGAGATGGTAATGTTGATATACATGATCTAAGATTAAAAGCATGTCTGGAAACAGATGAATTAGCAGGTTGTATGATTACATATCCTTCTACTCATGGTGTATTTGAACCAACTATCAAAGAAATATGTGATATCGTACATGAGTTTGGTGGTCAGGTATATCTTGATGGTGCAAATCTAAATGCACAAGTAGGTCTCTGTAAACCAGGTCAGTATGGTGCAGATGTATGTCATCTAAACTTACATAAAACATTCTGTATACCACATGGAGGTGGCGGACCTGGTGTAGGACCTATAGGTGTAGCAAAACATTTAACACCATTTGTTAATCAAAGAGTATCGGCAGTGACTCAAGGTAGTGCATCTATTTTACCTATCACTTGGATGTATATTAGAATGATGGGTGGAGATGGACTAAGGAATGCAACAGAGGTAGCATTATTAAATGCAAATTGGTTAGCAAAGAAGATCGAACCTTATTTTAATGTATTATATAAAGCAAAAAATGGTAGAGTAGCACATGAATGTATCTTTGATTGTCGTAACTTACCAGTAACTGCTGAAGATATTGCAAAGAGATTGATGGATTATGGTTTTCATGCACCTACATTATCTTGGCCAGTTATGGGAACTATGATGGTAGAACCCACTGAATCAGAATCTTTGGAAGAACTAGAAAGGTTTGGAGAGGCAATGAATATGATAAGAGCAGAGATAAATGAATGTCCAGAGATAGTAAAAAATGCACCATACACTCAATCAGAAGTATGTGGCACATGGGAATATCCATTCACAAGAGAGCAAGCAGTGTTCCCAAATAAACCTAGAACTAAGTTCTGGCCAGCAGTAGCTCGTATAGATAATGTATATGGAGATAGAAATTTAGTATGTGCATGTTCGTAGACAGTTAAGAAAGTGTCCACTTAGTTGCACAAGGTGGTTGTGATTTGCTATTATAAAGACATCTAAAGGAAACAAGATGATCAATCAGGAAGTCAAAGGCACTCTTGCCAAACTACTCGCAACAGAAAATCTAACAGTTGAGCACCGCAAAGTATCTACAGCATTCTTTGATGTTGAGAAGAGACTTCTTTGCTTACCTATCTGGAAGACAGCATCTAGTACAGTATATGACTTATTAGTTGGACATGAGGTAGGACATGCTCTTTACACTCCTAACGATCCTTTCGGAGATGCTCCACAATCATTTGTAAATGTTATAGAAGATGCTCGTATCGAACGTCTTATGAAAGAGACATATCCTGGTCTTCGTAAGTCTTTCTTTGAAGGATACCAAGAACTATGGAACGATGATTTCTTCGGTGTAAAGCATGAAGAACTAGAGAATCTTCCTTTGATCGATCGTATCAATCTATATTTCAAAGGTAATCGTTCAATGCCTTTTGAAGAAGATGAGAATATTTGGGTAGAGAAAGTAGGAAATACAAAAACATTCAAAGATGTAGTTGACCTTGCTAATGAAATGTATGGTCATGCTAAAGAAAAACAAGCAGAGAAAGATGCACAACTTCCTCAACTTGATATGCCTTTCGACTTTGATCTTGATGAAGATGGAGAAGGAACTGGAGATCAAGATGTTGAGTATGACCCTTCTCGTCCTACAGAAGACTCAGAGGACAAGTCAGATGCTGCACCTAAAATGAGCGATAGTGTAGAAGATGGAGATCTTGAAGAGGGTGGAGATAACCAACCAACACCTAGAAGTGGTATCGGTGGAGATCAGGCAGTAGATACTGGTCACAGAGAAACTGAATCAATCACTGATGAAGCATTTGCACAATCACTAGAAACACTTGTAGATGAAGATGCAAGAGAGTGGGTTTATCTAAATCTTCCAAAGTTTGATGCAAACAAATGTATTGTCAGACATCAAGAAATACACGAAGATCTAAAGTATCACTTCTATGGTCAAGCATTCACTGATCTAGAACAACAAACTTACCATTTCGAGAACATTGATTATGCAACTGATCACTTTGAAAAGTATAAGAAAGAAGCAAACAAATCTGTCAACTATCTTGTAAAACAATTTGAAATGAAAAAGTCTGCAGCAGAATACAAGAGAGCAGCAGTATCAAAAACAGGAGTGATCAATACAAATGCACTTCATAAGTACAAACTAACTGATGATATCTTCAAGAGAATTACTACAGTTCCTGAGGGTAAGAATCATGGATTGATTATGTATCTTGATTGGTCTGGTTCCATGCAACACCAGTTACTTGATACTCTAAAACAAGTATACAATCTAGTATGGTTCTGCAGAAAGGTTGGTATTCCATTCCGTGTATATGCTTTCCAAAGTGGATATGGCAACTATGGATATGGAGACAAGAGAACTAACTTGCACCATGCTATGACTCCAGAAGTGAATCAACTCACTCTATGCCAAGATTTCCAACTCTTTGAATTCTTTACTTCACGTCAAAGTAAGAGATCACTTGATGAATCAATGAAGTTGATTTATATGCAAGCATTCGCAATGAATGGATATCGTTTAAATTACATGCAAAGGTATGCACTTGGTGGCACACCTCTAGCAGAAGCAATGTTATGCACTCGTCAGATTGTAAGAGAAATGAAGAAGCAAGAGAACGTTACTAAAGTGAATGTAGTTTGCTTAAGTGATGGAGAATCACAACCTATGAGTTATACTTCTGAGAGACCAAAAGATGAGTTCTCATTCTATGAAGATGCTGAGTTCAGAGTATCAAGTGTTCAGTATTCACATGGTAAGGTATTCTTCCTTCGTGACCCTGAGACAGGATATAGTGCTAAGATCAGCAGTAGTCCTTATGAAACAACTCAAACTCTGGTTGGTTTCTTAACACAGATAACTGACTACAACTGGATCGGTATTCGTATCTGTTCCAAAGGAGATCTATCAAGACTTGTTCGTACAATAACTATGGATGAGGAAGTGATAAACAAGATCGATCAAAGTTGGAAGAAGCACAAGTTTGCTTCTATCAAAAAAGAGATGGGTTTCACAGAATCCTTCTACATCCCTGATAGGGGAACTGGTTATGGCACTGAAGACCTTGAGGTAAAACAAAAGGGCGAAGTTGCTACTAAAGCAGAACTACAACGTGCATTCAAAAAGCACATGGGTTCTAAAATGACCAACAAAACAATCCTTAATGCCTTTATTGAGAACATAGCATGAAATGTAAAGTTCAACTATTCTCTGCAGGTACAATCTTTTATGAGGTTGTGCAATGCAGAGACTACGACCACGCTAGAAAGATAGCGGAGTCACGCAATCCTGATTGCCAAGTGATGAGTGTGACAGCAGTGTTCGATTGAACAACTGTCACATGATCATACACAACATAGCATATACTTGCTATACTTAATACATAAGATACAAACAAAGACTCATGCCTTTTGAACCAAACCCAGTGACAACAGAACAATTAGTTCAACATCTTACAGACAATGTTGGTGTAGAGGTTGGATGTTCTGACATTCGTAATTCAGCAAAACAACTTAGCGTATCATACGCTACTGCTTGTAAAAGACTGAAAGCATATAAATCAGGTATCGGCAAATGGAACCTGACAGCACAACAAATTGAAGAGTGCTTCAAAAAACCATCAGCACAACCTGCTGTAGAGGTTTCTTATCTACCAGAGAAAGATGGCACCTATGTCCCTTTTGGTAACTTCAGCAATGTTCGCAAAGTTATCAACTCCAATAAATTTTATCCTGTCTTCATCACAGGTCTTTCTGGAAACGGTAAAACACTTTCCGTTGAGCAAGCGTGTGCCCAATCAGGAAGGGAGTTAATCCGTGTCAACATCACCATCGAAACAGACGAAGATGATCTTATTGGTGGCTTTCGTCTTGTTAATGGCGACACTGTTTGGCACAACGGACCTGTGGTCGAAGCTTTGGAAAGGGGAGCTGTCCTCCTTCTAGACGAGATTGATCTTGCTTCAAACAAGATTCTATGCTTACAATCTGTCTTAGAAGGTAAAGGTGTATTCCTTAAGAAGATCGGACGCTATGTAAAACCTGCTAATGGGTTCAACGTTATTGCAACTGCAAACACCAAAGGTAAGGGTAGTGATGATGGTCGTTTCGTAGGAACTAACATTCTTAATGAAGCATTCCTAGAGAGATTCCCAATCACTTTTGAGCAAGAGTATCCTTCTGCTTCTATCGAGACTAAGATTCTATTGAACCAAGGTTGCGATAAAGAGTTTGCTGACATGCTTATTAAGTGGGCAGGTGTTATCCGTAAGACATTCTTTGACGGTGGTGTAGATGAGGTTGTAACAACTCGTCGTCTAGTTCACATCGTTCATGCTTTCCAAATCTTTGGCGATCGTCTAGGTGCAATCACTAATTGTGTCAACCGTTTTGACGAAGACACAAAACAATCTTTCCTTGATCTATACACAAAGGTTGACGCACAGGAAGATTTAGAGTATACTGAGGGTTGAGAAATACCCTCTCTATATTATGAGAAAGTACAATGAGGATTTAATCCTCAAAGAGATTTCAGATTACATCTCAAACACATACAAAGGTCATTATTCTGTCGGCAACGTTCAGACTCTTGACCTTATTGACTCTGTTGGAGACGCAGAGGCATTCTGTAGAAGTAATGTTCTTAAGTATGCTTCACGCTATGACAGAAAGGGGTCAGCAAGAAAAGACATCATAAAGATTATTCATTATGGAATATTGCTCCTCCACTTCAACGACAAAACTGCTAAATCAAACGAGACAGCAGCAAACAATCCTACATCATTCACAGTTGACTACGACAGATGACCGTCATTTCTAAACCGACCATTGAAGTTCTTAAAAACTTTTGTTCAATCAATAAGTCTATTGTTATTAAACCTGGCAATAAGATTTCAACGCTCAGTATTAATAAAAATATACTTGCTATTGCCGATGTCGAAGAATCATTTGATTCGCAAATCTCTATCTACGACTTGGGAGTATTCCTTGGAGGTCTATCTCTGTTTGACTCACCAAAGATCGATACTACAAACAGCAATTACGTCACAGTAAGTGACACTACAGGTAAGTCAAAGACACGTTATTTCTATGCAGATCCTGATATTATTATTCAAGCACCAGAGAAAGAGATTACTCTTCCATCAGAGGATGTAAAATTCCGTCTTGAATCTGGGGTTCTTCAGCAACTTCAACGTGCTGCATCTGTATACCAACTTCCTGATCTTTGTTTGTTTAGTGATGGAGAAACTGCAATGCAACTATGTGTAACTGATAAGAAGAATGATACTTCTAATAGTTACATGGTAGATGTAGGTTTTTCAGAAGAGCAATTCTGCTATTGTTTTAAAGTAGAAAACTTAAAACTTCTTATGGGTTCATATAATGTTTCTCTTAGTAAGAAAAATGTAGCACTATTTCAAGGCGAAGGTATTAAATATTATATCGCCTTGGAACCTAACGCATGATTCACACTTTTCGATTACCTGATCATGATGAATTAAAGTCCAGACTCTTAGAGTACATGGATGCATCCGATCATGAATCTATAATCGAAGGACCAGATCGTATATCAAAAAGTGATAACTACGTTCCAGACACACCAGAAAACAAACCTTACTTTGGATGGTTTGCACAAGAAGTCATGGAAGAAATATGTAGTTACTATGCTATTCAAGCAATGAGAACATCACACGTTTGGTATCAACAATACTATAGAGGAGACCAACACGCATGGCACGTTCATCCTCAGACATCAATTAGTTCAGTATATTTTATTGAACTACCTGATTCAAAATTTTCTACAGAATTTTTTGATGTAGAAACTAGGAGAACACTTCAGTATGATATACAAGAAGGAGATATCATTACTTTTGCAGGTCACATACCTCACAGATCACCTCCCTTGCTTTCTGATGAAAGAAAGACTATCATAGGAGCAAACTTTATTTTTGATAGAGTAAACACTAAACTATTTGATAATGAATGATTTTTTATGGGTAGAAAAGTATCGTCCTACGAAAGTAGAAGAATGCATTCTTCCAGACACAGTGAAAAATACTTTCCAGAGTTTTATACTTCAAGGTGAAATACCTAATTTACTTTTATCTGGAACTGCAGGTGTAGGTAAGACAACCATTGCCAAAGCACTATGTAATCAATTAGGAGCAGACTATTATGTTATTAACGGATCTGACGAAGGCAGATTCCTTGATACCGTCAGGAACCAAGCAAAAAACTTTGCTGCAACTGTTTCCCTTACAAGTGAATCCAAACACAAAGTCCTTATCATTGACGAGGCAGACAATACAACCCCTGACGTACAACTGTTACTCAGGGCATCTATCGAAGAGTTCCAAAGGAACTGTAGATTTATATTCACATGTAACTTTAAAAACAAAATCATTGAACCCCTACATTCTAGGACAACCGTAATTGATTTTAATGTTCGTGGTAAAACTAAACAACAACTTGCAGAATCATTCTTTAAACGTTGTCAAGATATTCTTGAAACTGAGAAGGTTCCATTCCAACCTAGAGTAGTTGCTGAAGTAGTTCAAAAGTATTTTCCAGATTTTAGGAGAACACTTAATGAACTTCAAAGGTATGCTTCAACTGGTAACATTGATACTGGTATCTTAGCAACATTAGGTGATGCTAACATAACTACATTAGTAGAGTGTTTGAAACATAAAAAGTTCAACGATGTAAAGAAATGGGTTAACCAGAATTTAGACAGTGATCCTATTTCAATCATGCGTAAACTTTATGATAACTTATCTAAAGTTGTAGATGGTCCTAGTGTTGCTGCTGCAGTTTTAATCATTGCAGAATATCAATACAAATCTGCCTTCGTGGTAGATCAAGAGATTAATCTTCTTGCCTGTTTAACACAAATTATGTTGGAGTGTAATTTTAAATGAATATTTTATTATCATGCCCACCAGTGTATACTCTACCTGGTACATGGACTAAATGTAATGCGATCATACCGCACTACAACGCTGATCCTAATGTCACTTTCGGAATTTCTCTTCTTGTGATATTATTATTACTATCAGGTTTTGGAATATACAGAGCCTTCTTTAATAATAAAGGACTAACAGATCAATGGGACGAACACGATGACTAAACTAATGAGAAAAAGAGAAAAGATCAGAGCACAGGTAAAGTCTAGATTTTACTATTTGTTCTGGGGAACTGCAACTCTATCTGTTGTGGCAGGTCAAATTTATCTTGGCACATCTTATCGTGCTATGGCAAGATCAATGGATAGATGGTTTGAAGAGACCATTGATATTATGACTATGCCATTAAGAGAACAAAGACAACGTGGGCAATATTCTCCTATGAGACCTCCTACTCCTGAGGATTGGGAGATGCCTATTATCCAATGATAGTAACTAAAACTGCTCTCAAGACTCCTCTTCGTTATCCTGGTGGAAAGTCTCGTGCTATTAAAAAGATGGCACAATTTTTTCCTGAGATGAATGAGTATACAGAATTTAGAGAACCGTTTTTGGGAGGAGGGTCTGTTGCACTTTATGTGTCTCAGGTTTATCCTCAGTTAGATATATGGGTAAATGATTTATATGAACCCTTATATTGTTTTTGGAAAACACTTCAATTACAAGGAGACAAACTTACAAAAGAACTTCAACAACTTAAAACAAAGTATCCAGATAGATCTTCTGCAAAAGAATTGTTTCTTGATGCCAAAGAATATTTGACAAAACCTAGACGTGATCCTTTTCATACAGCAGTTGCTTTTTATGTTGTAAACAAATGTTCTTTTAGTGGTTTAACTGAGTCTTCATCTTTTAGTCCTCAAGCAAGTGATTCAAACTTCTCTATGAGAGGAATTGAAAAACTTAAGTACTATAAGATGATAATCAAAAATTGGAATATAACCAATCTATCATACGAACAACTTTTAGTTGATGATGCTGCTGCATTTGTTTATCTAGATCCTCCATATGATATCAAAGCAAACTTATATGGAAAAAGAGGAACTATGCATATTGGATTTGATCATGATAAATTTGCTAGGAGATGTGAGATATGTGATCTAAATCAAATGATATCTTACAACTCTTCTAATCTAGTAAAATCAAGATTTGTAGATTGGAACTTGCAAGAATATAATCATACATATACCATGAGGTCTGTAGGAGACTACATGAAAGACCAACAAGAACGTAAAGAACTTCTTTTATTAAATTATGAAATATGATGAAAGGTATCCTCTAAAGGATTATCTCAACTCTATCAATCTCACCAAGAAAAATCTCATGGAAGATGATCCTGGTTGGGAAAAAAATTATCCAACTTATGTTATTAATAAGTGTATGTCACATCATATAGACACAGTGATGTATTCTAATGAAATGAATCAATACCCTAACTTGGATAAGCGAATGCAGTATGATTTTTTTATAAATATCGTCAGGAGCAGAAAACGCTTTTCCCCTTGGGATAAAAAACAAACGGTGAAAGATCTTGACCTTGTGAAAAAATACTATGGTTATAGTAATGATAAAGCAAATCAAGCCTTACGGATCTTAACTCCAGACCAACTTAATTACATCAAAGACAAACTGAGCAAAGGAGGTAAGACCAGATGAATGAGTTAAAGGAAGTCCATTGGACTAAAGATGATATGGTTGAGGTGAACTTAAAAGAACCTGATGACTTTCTAAAGGTTCGTGAAACTCTCACTCGTATTGGGGTAGCATCAAGAAAAGAAAAGAAGTTATATCAATCTTGCCACATTCTACACAAGAAAGGACAATATTATATTGTTCATTTTAAAGAACTATTTGCTCTTGATGGAAAGAAAGCAAATCTTTCGGAGAATGATGTACAACGTAGAAACAGAATTATTAAACTACTATCAGACTGGGGGTTAGTAGAAATTATTAAATCAAGTGCTGTAACAGATGCAGCACCACTTAGTCAAATAAAAGTGATCGCCTATAAAGAGAAGGGCGAATGGACTCTTGAGTCTAAGTACAATATTGGTAAAAAGAAAAACGATGCTTAAAACTGAAACAATTTTTGCACAGGAACTTTATAGTCCTGGTTATCTTTTATTAGATCTTCCTCAGAAATACAGGGAAAATATATCTAATTCTATTAACGAAATCATAGCAGAAACAGATATTACTGAAGATGTTAGATCTTATCTCAGAGGTCATATATCTCATCAGTTTTCATTTCCTATTAACGAAGGAATGGAATGTTTGTTACTTGAACTAACTGCTCAGTATGCAGCAAAGTTTGGATCTCATCCAGATAAAAAGTATCATAAAAAAACACCTCTATTTCAATCTGAAACCGCATGGGTAAACTTTCAAAAGAAAGGTGAGTTTAATCCTATTCATTCACACTCAGGTGCATTCAGTTGGGTTCTATGGGTTAGATGTCCATATAAGATTGCTGATGAACAAGCACTGTATGGTGATATAAACCAAAACGAAGCAGCAGCATTTAACTTTCACTATGTTGATGCATATGGAGAAATCACTGCTATCAATTTACCAGTAGATGAACAGTTTGAATGGAAGATGGCATTCTTCCCAAGTAGTCTAAGTCATAGTGTAAATCCATTTATGACTAGCGATGAATTTCGTATTTCTATCTCAGGAAATATATTTGCTAAATAGGCTTAGTGTTCAAATTATAACATGGCAACAGCAGTAAAACCCCCAGTTTCTGAAGAGAAACCAAAAGGTATTATAGGAAAATTAAAGGACGCTGCAGAGGACAAGGAAGAACAACTTGCTATTCTTAGTACGTTTGTTCGCTTGTCCGTTTTGGTCTGGTCCGCAGGAATTTTAACTTTAGCATACGTTAAGTTACCTGAGGCATTTAAAATCCCAGAACAAAAGCTTGATCCAACTTTCATAGCTTCGGTCTTCACAGGAACTTTAGCTACGTTCGGCGTACAAGCAGCAGGTTCAAAGAAAAAGAATGGTCAAGACGCTAGTGCTAATATATCCAAAAAAGATATGGAGTTTCTTATTGCAAAGGCATCTGAAACTGCACCTGCACAAACCATTAGGATCGAATCTGGTCCTGTTAAAATAGTCCCTGACAAATAAACATCATGCAAAAAATTATTAATGTACTTGCTATTGCGTCTAGTGTTGTATCTCTTACCGTTGTTGGCGGTGGTGTGTATCTTTATACTCAAAAGGATGCCATCATAGAAGACATCAAAGAGAAAGCATTAGGTTCTTTAAGCGGTGGAATGACAGATGCACTACCTGGTATAGTTGATAATAGTCTTCCAGATGCAACTGGAAATGCTATAGCTTTACCAAAAACACCTAAGTTCTAATGGACGAAATAGAACAGGCATGGTCTGAGTCTAGAATCGATAAACCAAAGAAGTATACAATGCCTATCTGGTTAACCGATGAAGACTTCGAGTATATCGTGCAAGCATTATGGAAGTGCAGAAAATCTGAAGATAGGTGTGGAGAACTCTACGAAAGATTCTTAACTATTAAAGAAGGAGCGAGAAAAACATGAACAAGTGGATAGGAGTTAGTCTAGGAACTCTTGTAGGTATATCACATATCGCTATGATAGGTGTGTTATCAACTAGACAACAAAGTAAATTACCATCATTAGATCTTCCTGTAGGAGATTATACAACCTATCAGGTAGATGTATCAGAAGACGGATATAAAGTTGCGTACAAAGCAAACGATCCTAAAACAATGTATATCACCAAAGATATCAAAGAGAAGGGTGGTTTCTTAGGATTAGCAACAGAGACAACAAAGGTTGTTGAAGAGTATGTAATGGACGGTAAGACCAATCAAGGCGGTCCTGTATCTAATTCAAGATCTTGGATAGATAACCCACCAGGTTTAACACAAGAACAAGCAGCAAGTATAACTGCAGAACGTTTAGCATGTATCAAAGCAGTTGGTGCTGCAGAAGGAACTGGTAGACTTGTTGGAACTAGCGTTGGTGCTGCTGCTGCACCTGCTGTGAGTGGTATTCCATTCGTAGGTTGGGTTGCTGCTGGTTGGGTAGCCATGTTCGGAGGAGAACAGGGTGCAGAGATTGGCGGTAATATGGCAGAGGACTTAAATAAGAACTGCTAAGTCATGAAACCATATCTATTATACATTTTTATAGGGTTAGTGTTCTTATCACTTATTAGAACATCCTTTAAAATTGATAGAAATGAAAGAAATATTAGATTGCAAGAAGAATTATGTCAAGTTGATAAGGCATATTGTAAATGAAACTGCTAGAGGTAGTTTGTGACTATACCTAACATCCAAATTAATAATGCAGATGTTCAAACCATTGGAACTACTCAGGTATATGTTCCGAACATTCCACAATGGTTGATCGATAGTCCTGTACATTCAGTGCCTAATCATCCACCTGCCACTGTTTTAATAGGTCAACCTATTATTGATATGCCAGGTTGTGTTGAGGCACATGAGCAGAGTGACAAGAATAATAGTATAATTGAAGATGATGAAGATAATGTATTAGTATTTTGTGATGCAGGCGTGCCATCATATGATGCGATGGATTATACACCTGATCAATTACAGATGGTCATAGAAGCACCACCACCTCCTGTTGTTGAACCACCACCTACACCAGAGGTAGATACACCTGAGGTTCCACCGATTCCTTCAGAAGAGGAGATTGAGTGTCCTGCACCTAATCAACCTAGAGTTGGTGATCTAACTCAGAATGGTGAGGAGAGAGTTATAGGTCACGAGATACAACAAGGTCAATGTGTAGTATTATATGAACCCACTTCAACTCTAGAAAAATATTTACCGAGTACAAATCAAGTCAGCGTAACTGCAGCTATCGCAGTGGTAGCTACAGCATCTGCTGCTGCAACACCATTATTGTTGAGAGTTATAAAACCGATCATTAAAAAAGCAACCGATTCCATTAAGAAAAAGTTGGGTAAGAAAATAGATAAACCAACTCGTAATGAAATGATTGCTAATGAGTATAGAAAGAAAAAAGGTTTACCACCATTTAAGGTGAAGGATTACCGATAGATACTTCTTTTAAACTAGATGAGTCACCAGAAGGAATAATTACTTCCTTTTTAGGTATCGTATGTGCATGTGGAGCTATGTTATTCACATTCTGTACAACAACATCTGCACATATACTATAGTACGGTGACTTAGGATGGAAGGAAATTCCCTCTTTTAATAAATTTCCACAATTTTTTAATCTTGCTATCTCGAAATCCAAACGTTTATTTGCTACTGCTTGATTCATTAAGTTAATATTTGCTGCTGCTGCTTCTTTACATTGCTCTTGTAGTTTCTTATCTAATGGTCTAGACCATGTTGCAGACACACCAACTGAGAAATTATAGTTATCTTTCTGTGCTGTTCTTGTAGGAACGTGATATAAAATATTACCTGGATTGTCGATTACACCATCATCATTCAAATCTGATAAATCATAAACAGGATCCATATAGTATGATTCATATGGTTTTTGTGCTGATGCTGTTCCAGTGACATAGGGGGTAATGTTCATGGTAGCACCCTGGCACTGTATTCCATTGCCATATGTGTTAGTTATATATGGTCCTTGTAAAACTTGTATAGCTTGATTGGTCACCGAGCCTGAAGAATTGGCGATCGGAGATGCTGTTGCACTTACACCACCAACAGTTTCTGCCATAGCAGAGGGCATAAACCCAGTCATAGCAAGGGATGTCGCTATTGTGAGAAAATACTGGTTGTATCTGTGACGCTTGTTACGGTGCTTTCTCTCTGTATTATTGTGTGATTCGACAAGCCTGGACCTTGATACGTTTCTGTGTATTGAAACGCTGCACCTGGCGTTGTCTGTGTGAAGGTTGGTGTTGACCCTACTCCTGTCCATGTTGAATTCACTCCCTCAATAGTTACATTAGTTGTAGATGTGGTTGGTGATAAATTATCATCAGTAGTTATTCCATTACCCGTTACCGACCATTGATAGCCTGTGTTATAATCCATCGAATTTATGGTCTCGGTCACAGTAGAAGTCGTTTCTGTGTGGGTAGTCATCGAGCCTTGTTGGAAATTTGGTACCACAGGCACTGCTATGACTGGGTTTATAGCACCACCCATAGCTACAAGAAGGAATAACTTATATGTATTCCTCATGATTATTAATCGAAGATAGTAACTTCGCTTACGAATTGACCTGTTGTAGATGAACCTACGTTACCTGTACCTGTTAGGGTAATTGCATGAGCAGCAGTAAGAGTACCTGGTGCATTAGTAGAATCGTTTTGAGTTCCTGCATTTGTAATTGATACAGTACCAAAGTCTGTGTGATCAGAACCTGTTCCAGCAATATCACCTATAGTCCATGACTGAGCAAAGGAGAATGATCCAGTTCCATTAGTTGTTCCTTGACCTGCTGTGATTGTGCCCACTGATCCAACACCAGTTGTTGCACTATATGTGTTGACTCCTAAACCACCAGTCACTGCATCATTGCCAGTTCCGTGAGTGGTTGTCACATTAGTACCAGAGATGGAATATGAGTTTCCCATTCTTGAGTACGTGGCTGATTGTGAGTCTACAGTATGTTGAAGACTAGACTGATGTCTAGTAGACAATCCACCTGCATGAGCTGCACCACCAAAAGCCAATAGCATGATAAGAGGTAAATACTTTTTCATTGTGAGTTTATACGCATTGACGTACAACTATATAGGTGTGCTAATCCTTACATAAATGTTCGGAGTGTACTGTTTATTTTGTGTATCAAAAGTGTTTAAATAGTAGTGTCGCCTTCGGGGACAAACTTAAAAACACTCGCTTATTAAAGGAGAAAACAATGAACACAACATTAGCAAAGTATCACTCTGCCAATTTACCAGAGTTGATGAAAGTAATTCAAAGGCATGGGATAGGGATGGACGATTATCTAGATCGTTTCTTCACTTCATACGAAACTACACCAAGCTATCCCCCTTATAACATCGTCAAAGAAACAGAAACTAAATGGCGAATAGAACTTGCCCTAGCAGGTTGGTCAGCAGATCAAGTAGAAGTATCAACTGAACAAAATGTATTGCTAGTTAAATCTAAAGAGCAAGAGTCTGAGGTCGAAGAAGAATATATGCATCGTGGAGTAGCAGCAAGAAACTTTACTAGAACATTTAATATATCAGATGATGTAGAGATTGGAGAAGTAAAGTTTGTTAATGGTTTGCTAACAATAGAGTTACAAAAAATCATACCTGATCATCAGAAGAGAAAAGTTTATGATATAGTATGATGTAAAGGTTTCTTTATCACCGTGAAATATCTGACTCACCCATTAACCGTATGTAATCTCATACTGGTGGGGTCACTTGGATTGATACAAGTCATTCACACTCGTGCTCATCATAAAATGGAGATAGATGTTCACGCATATTGTAAAAACAATATGGAATATCAAGAGTCCTTGAACTCAGAGGAAGATTGGTAAGTAATTACATGAAATAAGGTACTTGACCTGCATATGCCAAACGTGGTGCTACTGCAACTGCTGCTGTAACGCAAGCGAAAAGACCGATTGAGAATAAGTATGTTTTCATGATTGACTAGGTATTTATTACTATGTATAATCATAACTACTTAAAATAGAAAGTGCGTGTCGTATTTACCACATAGATAAGAGGGATTGACAAAAGTCAGTTCCTCTTTTATAATATAAGGGAACATTATTTTTCTATGAGTGTAAGAATCGTAAGAACAAGAAACGGTGAAGACATTATCTGTGACTTATATGAAGTTACTACAAAAGAAAAACCAAACGAAGCAGTAGCTTTCCAACTTTCTTATCCATACAATGTATGGTTAGAAGGAGTTGACGAACCTCGTTTCTTGGTTGAAGACGATAATGGTGAAAATCTACAGAAGATCACCGATCCAGAAATTTATTTTAAACCGTGGACACCTCTTTCAGCAAAAAAACAAATCCTGTTAAAGATGGAGGAAGTTGTAACCGCATATGAGACCTATCCTGAGGTCATTGAAAAGTACACCAAATTAGTGGAGGCAGACGGTGGAAGACTCACAACAAGTCAAACTGATACTATTGAAACAGCGAAGTGAAAACCTTATAGGTAAAGTAACTGAGTTAGATGAAGAACCTAGTATCTTAATTGAAAACTGTTATGAAGTTGAATCTGAGGAATTAATAAAACCTTTTCCTCAGTTCAGTTCACAACGCGATATCTTCTTGACATCTGATGATATCTTAACTATACTAGAACCCTCAAAGAAATTATTGGCAACTTACAAAAAGGGATGAGTTCTTTTTATACTAATATACAACTTGCTGGCGACACAATTTTATACAGAGGTTATGAGAATGGTAAACCTGTTCAATTCAGATCTCAATTTTCTCCTACCTTATATGTTCCTTCTAAGAAGAAAGAAAAGTTTAAAACTCTCAGTGGTAAACCTGTATCACCAGTAAAATTTGGTGCTGCTAGAGAAGCAAGAGAGTTTATCAAACAGTATGAGCATGTAGAAAACTTTGAGGTTCATGGGTATGAACGTTTTGTATATCAGTATATCAGACAAGAGTTTCCTAGTGATGTTGACTACAACATTAATCAAATGAAAATCTATGCATTGGACATCGAGGTTCAATGTGAGAATGGATTTCCTAATGTAGAAGAGGCAGCAGAAGAAATGCTATCTATTACCATTAAAGATATGGTAACTAAGAAGTTTGTTAGTTGGGTTACTCGTGAGTTTGATCCTCCAGAGAATGTAGAGATGAGAGTTTTCTGGACAGAACAAGAGATGTTACAAGACTTCTTGAAGTGGTGGGCAGAGAATACACCAGATATTTTAACTGGTTGGAATGTCAATCTTTATGATATGCCCTACATTGCTAGAAGGATAAATAGAATACTTGGGGAGAAATGGATGAAAGGTCTATCCCCATGGAATAGAGCAAACGAGAGAGAAGTTTATGTTCAAGGAAGGAAAAATTATGCTTATGACATTAGTGGGGTCAACATTCTTGACTATCTTGATCTTTACCGTAAGTTTACTTACAGTAATCAAGAGTCCTATCGTCTAGACCATATCGCTTTTGTTGAATTGGGTCAACGAAAAGTTGATCACAGTGAGTATGAAAATTTCAAAGATTTCTATACTTCTGATTGGCAGAAGTTTATGCTGTACAACATCCAAGACGTTGAGTTAATAGATCGTCTTGAAGATAAGATGAAGTTGCTAGAACTAGCAATCACTATGTCTTATGATGCAAAAGTTAATTTTGAAGATGTATACTCACAGGTTCGTATGTGGGATACAATGATATACAACTATCTTACAGATAGAAATATAGTTGTGCCTCCTAGAAAGGGTGCAAAGAAAGATGAAAAGTATGCAGGTGCTTATGTTAAAGAACCGAAACCAGGATGCTATGATTGGGTTGTGTCTTTTGACCTCAATAGTCTGTATCCTCATCTCATTATGCAATATAATATCTCACCAGAAACCCTCTGGGAGACTCGACATCCCAGTGCGAGCGTTGAAAGGATCTTAAATAAAGAGATTAATTTTACAGGTGAGTTTGCTGTATGTGCAAATGGTGCTCAGTATCGTAAAGATATACATGGTTTCCTTCCCGAAATGATGCAGAAGATTTACGATGAACGCACAATATATAAAAAGAGAATGCTTATCGCCAAACAGGAAAATGAAAAAAGACCAACCGAAAAACTCAAAAGAGACATCTCAAAATTCAACAACATCCAAATGGCAAGAAAGATTCAACTTAACTCTGCCTACGGTGCTATCGGTAACCAATACTTCCGATACTACAATCTTGCGAACGCTGAAGCGATCACGCTCTCAGGACAAGTAAGTATTCGTTGGATTGAACAACGAATGAATGAGTATTTAAACAAAATTTTAAAAACGGAGGATGATGATTATGTTATTGCCAGCGATACTGATTCCATATATCTTAATCTCGGTCCTTTGGTTCACAGTGTATACGAAGGGAGAGAAAAGACTCCTGAGAGCATTGTTGCGTTCCTTGATAAGATCTGTAAGTTGGAACTTGAAAAGTATATTGAGAGTTCTTATGAAACGTTGGCCACGTACGTAGGAGCATACGAACAAAAAATGGTCATGAAGCGAGAGAACATCGCTAACAAAGGTATTTGGACAGCAAAGAAAAGATATATTTTAAACGTATGGGATAGTGAAGGTGTTCGTTATGAAGAACCTAAACTAAAAATCATGGGTCTTGAAGCAGTTAAATCTTCAACACCTGCAGCATGTAGGACTTCTATTAGAGATTGTCTTACAGTTATTATGAATGAAGACGAACAGGCAGCACAGAAGTTTGTTGCTGATTTTAGAACTCACTTTGAAGAATTGCCGATTGAAGAAATATCATTTCCTCGTGGATGCAACAATATAAATAAGTGGTCGAACCCATCGACCGTTTACAGTAAAGGCACACCTATACATGTTCGTGGTGCTCTGCTGTATAACTTCCATAACAAGAAAAACAAATTGACACATAAGTATCCTCTCATTCAAGACGGTGAAAAGATTAAATTTGTTTATCTTAAGACACCTAATAAAATTGGAGAGAACGTTATTAGTTACTTAAATACATTTCCAAGAGAGTTTGGACTTGACAAACAGGTAGATTATGAACTACAATTTAACAAGAGCTTCCTCGAACCAATAAAAGTTATAATGGATGTCATTGGGTGGCAACCCGAAAAAGTAGCATCATTGGAGTTTTTATTTGGATGAAGTATGTTGTTGAATATCAAAAAGCATTTGGTGCAGGTGCAAATCCTCAGTCCAAGTCTTTCAATGATATAAAGGAAGCAGAATGGTTTGAACGTGCAATGAAACGTTCTAACTTTATTACTAAACTATTGAAAATTACAGAATGAATTTTCTCAAAGATATCGCAAAGGAGATTGATAATGAGTACGCAAGTCTCGTTTCTGAAGGAGTGGCAGCTGGTGACACAAGCGGTTACATTGACACTGGTTCTTATGTCTTTAACGCTCTCGTTAGTGGATCTATCTATGGTGGAATCCCTGGAAATAAGATCACTGCTATCGCAGGTGAAAGCTCTACTGGTAAAACTTTCTTTTGCCTTGGGGTCGTTCAGCATTTTCTTGACACTAACCCTGATGCAGGGGTAATTTATTTCGAGTCTGAATCTGCTATTAGTAAGCAAATGATTGAAGACAGAGGCATAGATTCTAATCGTATGCTAATTGTTCCTGTTACAACAGTACAACAATTTAGAACTCAATCAATAAAGATATTAGATAAATATCTGGAACAACCTTTTGATCTTCGCAAACCAATGATGTTTGTATTAGATTCTCTAGGTATGTTATCTACTAGCAAAGAAATAGAAGACTCTGAAGCGGGTAAAGAAACTCGTGACATGACTCGTGCACAGGTTGTCAAGTCTATCTTCCGTGTGCTAACATTAAAATTAGGGAAGGCAAAGGTTCCCCTAATCGTTACTAACCATACTTATGATGTGGTGGGTGCGTATATTCCAACTAAAGAAATGGGAGGTGGTAGTGGACTCAAATACGCTGCATCAACAATTATATATCTATCAAAGAAGAAGGAAAAAAATGGTAAGGAGGTTGTTGGAAATATTATCAAATGTAAAACCGCCAAGTCCAGATTAACTAAGGAGAACTCAGATGTTGAGACAAGATTATTTTATGATCGTGGACTTGACCGATATTACGGCTTACTGGAATTGGGTGAGAAGTATGGAATTTTCCAAAGAAAAGGTAATAGGATTGCTCTTGACGGATCTTCCGTTTATCCTTCCGCTATTCTTGCTGATCCTGATAAGTATTTCACTAAAGAAATAATGGATAAACTAGACGAAGCTGCACAGAAAGAGTTTCGTTATGGCAACTAAATTAAGTGAATATATCAGAGTATATGATAATGCATTTGATGTTGATTTTTGCAACAACATAATAGAACAGTATCATAAATCTGAAAATACATACTTAGATTATGATCATCGTCCTACCTTTCATGAGTTAAATATTTCACAAAGGTTCTTAGCAAAAGATCCTTTATGGGATTTACCTCAAAGAGTAATATCTTCTGTCTTTCAATCTATTGTGACTAAATATGTTACAACTATGGATGTCGCTGAAGACTTTCCAGACAGGTGGGGATATGAAGAGTTTAGACTCAAGATGTATGAAAATAATAATTATGATCAATTCAAGGATCATGTTGATGTAGGTGATCATGCTTCAGCAAGAAGATTCTTAGTATGTTTTTTATATCTTAATGATGTCATAGAAGGAGGAGAAACTGCTTTTCCAAATTTAGATATGGCAATTCAACCGAAGTGTGGTAGAATACTTTTGTTTCCTGCAACATGGCAATACAGACATGCAGGTCTTCCCCCTATATCCAATAACAAATACATCGTCGGATCTTACCTTCACTACACATGAGTTTAGAAGCAACCATTCTTAGTAACCTGATATACAGCGAGAAGTATACGAGAAAAGTTCTTCCGTTTCTAAAGTCAGATTATTTCAACGAACGTAATTATAAAATTGTGTTCCTTGAGATACATGAGTACGTGAGTCAATATGATTCACTACCTTCTTTAAATGCTCTTAGTATAGAGTGTCAAGAAAGAACTGATTTAACTGAAGATGGATATAAAGAAGTTGTTGCATTACTACAAGGGTTACCAACAGAAAAATCTGATTATGATTGGTTAGTTGATACTACTGAAAAGTGGTGTCAAGAGAGGGCGATCTATTTGTCTTTGATGGAATCTGTAAAGATTGCTGACGGACAAGACAAGAAGAGAGACAAAGGTGCTATTCCTCAGATATTGTCTGATGCATTAGGAGTTTCTTTCGATCAGAATATAGGTCACGATTATGTTAAAGACGCAGAAGAAAGATTCGATTTCTATCATAGAAAAGAAGACAAGATTCCATTTGACTTGGAATTCTTCAACAAGATTACAAAAGGTGGTCTTCCTAATAAAACTCTCAACATTGCTCTTGCAGGTACTGGGGTGGGTAAGTCTTTGTTTATGTGTCACGTTGCCAGTAATTGTTTACTACAAGGCAAAAACGTTTTGTATATCACTTTGGAAATGGCAGAAGAAAAGATTGCCGAAAGAATAGATGCTAATTTATTAAATGTTCCTATACAAAAATTAGCAGAAATGCCGAAGATGATGTTTGAGAAAAAGGTAACAAACTTATCAAAGAAAACTCAAGGAAGACTTATAATTAAAGAGTATCCTACTGCATCTGCACATGTAGGACATTTCAAATCTCTGATTGGAGATCTTGCAATGAAAAGAAGTATCAAACCAGATATCATCTTTGTAGATTATCTAAATATATGTGCCTCCCAGAGGTATAAAGGCTCTATAGTAAACTCATATACTTATGTTAAAGCGATTGCTGAAGAACTCCGTGGTCTTGCAGTTGAGGTTAATGTACCTATCGTCTCCGCTACTCAGACGACTCGTAGTGGCTATGGCAGTAGTGATATTGATCTTACTGACACGAGTGAATCCTTTGGTCTCCCTGCTACTGCTGACTTCATGTTTGCTCTTATCTCGACTGAAGAATCTGAGCAACTAAATCAAATTCTAATTAAACAACTGAAGAATAGATACAACGACCCTACTATGAACAAGCGATTTGCCATAGGGGTTGACAGATCTAAGATGAAGTTGTATGATGTAGAACAAAGTGCACAAAATGACAT
>Ga0066840_10000014_pt1 | contig 35514 bp, 54 predicted proteins | sample ETNtaG_32_FD_67281 | JGI IMG/M metagenome (GOLD analysis project Ga0066840, IMG submission 67281) | Marine microbial and viral communities from oxygen minimum zone, Eastern Pacific Ocean - ETNP201302PF84A | ecosystem: Environmental > Aquatic > Marine > Oceanic | place: Pacific Ocean: Eastern... | reverse complement strand
ATGCAAGGAATATAAAATAAGATCTTTTATAGTATCTTAAAGATCTTTAATGCTGTTTCTTAATGCTGTGGTGCTGAACCTATGGGCTCTGCTGTTGAAATAAAGATCTATATTCAGCTTCTCACACTCTGATCTGCCTGTGAACTGTTGTTCTTTGTATTCCACACCCAGTATTCTCACGTCAGGTTTCAGTGTTGTCAGTATATCAACTACGTCTTGTTCAGTTTGATATGGAACTACTTCATCAACATACTCAACTGCTTTGAGCTGTAAGTATCTTTCAAACATAGTTTGTACAGGTTTGTTCTTTGTGTCGGGTCTATCGATAGTGGGATCACTCTGTAAACCCACAATCAAATAATCACACTGATCTTTAGCTTCACGCAACATAGCAACGTGCCCTGCGTGTAACAGATCAAATGTACTGAATGTTATTCCTACTCTATTCTTCATCATGGACATATACTTCCTCGCTTTTAAAATCAGTTTCTTCATGTGCTACAAACAATTTACTGCAATAGCCACACACCACATAACCATCTTTATTCAGTGTATAATATACTTTTGGATGATCAGCCATACAGGCAATCCTACGATAAGGAACTTTGACCTGTACCAGCGTCAGCAAATGTTCTGGTATATTATTCATTGATGCTTTCTATATATTTCTTTAGTTCTTTGTCTTCCACATCATTGGGTATTTCATTCTTGTAAAATATTTTATAACTGTCGCTACCATATTTTCCTATGCCATGCAAGTCACTTGCCTCTTTGTAATCCCAAGTGAGAAACTGTTCACTCATCTTTCTAATTCTTTTTGCTCTAACATTCCACATACCCAAAGGCTTTAACATATTCTGTTGAGTCTTTAGATGTCCACGCAAGTATGCTTTTGGATTAGGATACCTTTTGAACAGCTTTGGTAATACTTCCTTCACTTGTTTTCTATACGTAAGATTCAAACACATAACTCCTACCATGTGTTGCCAAACAGATTTTACCTGTTGCTGTACCATTAAATGTTCTTTCATATTATACTTCATCGTCATCTTCTCCGAATAAGAAATGTTCTACTTCATTGTATCTAAGTTTCGTGTTGTATTCAAAAGCTTCGTTAATAATAGATAAGTCAACATTGTTCCATACTCCTGTTTCTATAATAGCTGAAACATCTTTAGGAAAACAATGTCCACCATAGCCACGTTGTTCTGTAACTAATGAATGTGACTTGCCAATTCTATTGTCATCTGTTATTACTTCTCTTACTTCATCAAAGCTGATACCACTTGCTTTACATAAATCATAAACTTGATTAAAGAAGCCGACCTTTGTAGCCAAGAAAGCATTTCTAAAATACTTGGCTAGTATTAATTGTTCAGCATCATATGTTTGTATATCTAAATTAGGGTTAGACTTTAAAAACAAATCAGACCAATAAGCTGTAGCACCATGTCCTACATACATAATCTTTTGATTTTTAAAATCTTCAACTGCTGTTTTGGCTCTTAGAAATTCTGGACTGAATGTTATTCTTTGTGGACCTATGCATTGTAATATTCTTTGCCAACCTTCTAAACTGATTGTGCTTTTAATTAGTATAGGAATTTCTTTTGGTGTTTCATTAATAACTTTTATGACATTGCTTACATCACAAGTACCATCATCTGCTTGTGGAGTAGAGACACATATTATTACACCATCTGGATCTGTATCTTTAATTGTTAGAGTTGAGAATGCTGGATCAACAATTGTTATGTCACAAGTATCTTTCAATGCTGAACTAATAGCTTTACCTACGTATCCGTAACCTGCTATTACTATTTTCATATAACCACCGCCTTACTTTTCTAGTTTTTTTAATAATCTTTCTTGCATTGACATTCTTTCTTCTATGCCATAACCTTTAGTTCCGTTGTAAGGATTCTGCATAAAAGTTTCTTTTACCCAGTACCTTTTAAAAAATATCCTTTGTCCACTATCAAGTTTAGTTGGCCATAGTGCAAACTTCTTACGCCATCTACTGTTCCATTTTGGTAAGGTTCCCATGTATCCTAATCGCCATAATCCTAACTTCAAGTTAAAAATTCCTATTGTTGTTCATGCCTCTAAATGATTCTATAAATCTATATGCTGACAATATCACAATTGCCCATGCACCTGACACCCAACCAATATAAAAGAACGAAGGTGATATTAATACTGCTACTAGAAATCCCCACCAACGTTGCTTATTAGTTTTACCAGCTACTAAAGAAACTGTTATAAAAGATCCAATAATAGCAAAGATGTTATTCAAGTGAAAGAACCAATCATTTAAAAACCATTCCAACATGATACATTATAGAATTATTTTAAAGGATTGTCAATAGTTAATCCTGATATTATGTCACCTTCAACAAACATATCTAAAGGATGTTTGTTTCCATAGAACTCATTTTGTATCCAAGCATCTTCTTCTTTGATGTAATCAAACCAAGGACTTACTGCATATACTAAACTACTTCTCTCTAGTCCTGGTTTATCTACAAAAGGTCTGTGTGTTAATCCTGTATCCCATGTAATCCAATCTCCAGGCTTATAATAATATTTTCCAATGTCTTCTATTTCAATTCCAAAAGCATCGTCGGGTGCTGTTACAACCATATTGATTCTAGCTTCAACAAACATGGTATCATCTCTGTGCCACATATATTGATTAACACCTTCTTTAACTTCTGTGTTGTCTATGTTTTTAAAACTTGCTAGTCTACTTCTTATAAAACTTCTCTTAAACAATCCAGCAATATGTTCTAGGTATTCATAGTTCATCACTTCAGTTGGTTCATTGAAACTCCAACTATCATTGTAAGTATTCTTTCTATCATACAACTCTACTGACTCATTCTTTTGATCACTGTATCTTTGTTTTAAATCTGTACATTCTTGTTCCGTAATAACTTCTGCTTCTTTGTAAAGATAATCAAAGCCTCCATGCAAACCACGTTCTCCAATTTTTTTCCAAAGTGTTTTGTCTGCTTTCGCTAACATAATTCTTGTATTCAATTCTGGATTTTCTATTATAAATTCACTCTTAGCATTTATTCTAGGATAACCTAATGTTTGACAAACAGGTGGCACTTGTTCTTTTTGTTTGTATTCACTGTTGTATACTAAACTGAGACCTCCATAGGTTGGACTTCTAAATGCCTCGTTACCTAATATATTTAAAAATCCAAACCAACCAAACTTTTTAAATGCATTGTCAACAGACTGTTTAGTTTTATCTAAATCAATTAATGTATTGCTAAACTTTACAACTCCATTAGATTTAAACTTTGGTTTCATGTTTTTAATATAATAATCTAAGTCAGTACTCTTTAATATCCAATCGTGTACTGCCATGTTATCAGGACAATCTTTTACATAAAACTTTTTCATGATAAGTGTTTTAATCTTTCTTGTAATATATTAAAGTCTTCATATAAACTAAATTGCAAACCAATCTTTTTTTGTTCTTTAGTTGTTGTTCCGTGCCAACTTTGTGCATCAATTAATGTTGCTGTATCGTGATAGAGTGGTCTAACCCACTCTTTATCATTACTATAAAGCTCTACAGCACGGTCTAGAGCTGTCAATGGTATGTATATACTAGCCTTTCTTGTACCGTCTTTGTGTGCTGGTAAACAGAAGTATCTGTCTAACTTTTCAGCTACTATTCTATTATTATTAATTTCTAAGTTATGTGGTAACTGATTAACAACCTCTTTGATACAATCATAATCTAACCAATTGTCTAAACGCAATTCATGATATTGTTCGTTGCTTGTCCAATCAGAATCATTCTGTTCCAATATAATATCAAGAATATCTTGGTGTTTAATTTTTAGTTTTGTTAATGCTAGGTAGTTATCCATAGTGTTATTATATTTAAGCAAATAAAAAATGTCAATATATGATTAAGTCGCAAGTTAAAATACCATGGAAACCAATTAAGTATTAATGCAGTTTATCAATCCATTCACGTGAAAGTAGGGGGTAGCTATGGAAAAGAATATAATTGAACAACTAGAAGAAAGACTAGACGACCTAGAATCAAAAATCCAAGATATAATGAATGTTCTACAAATAGAAGAAGAACATGAAGATGAAGAGATCTGTGACGATTGTTACGATGATCCTTGTGCTTGTTTGCCAGAAGATTACGACTATGAAGACGAAGGCGAAGAAGAAAACGAAGATGAAGATGAAGATGACTTCGAAGATGAAGGCGATGATTTTGATTACGAAGAGGACGAAGAAGACAAATAATACAGAAGTTAACACTTACGGGCAAGGAAACTTGCCCGGGTGTAAATACTACATATGATTACTAAAAAAGATTATAAAGAATTTAAACCTTATTGGGACTACCAACGAAAAGTACAATACAACAAAGAACTACTTGAAGATAGAGTAGAGTTAATCAAAATAGAATTACAAACCCATGAAGGTGTAGACCTTCCACTTAATGAAATGTTTGACGAAATGTGGAACAGTTTAGAAACTGAAGATTATGAAGACCCACCAAAGGGTTGGATACCAAAAGATACCGACTATCAAGTTGAAGGTGAAGCACAAGGCTCATCACCTAGACTACTAAAATAAATCAATTACAAATTACTTAACTACTGACCAGTTAGTGTTTTGCTCTTGAGTATATTGTTTCTCGCCATAAAGTCCTAACACTTCACTAACAACAGGATGTCTTTCAACATCACCTCTATCGAACTCAACTAAAGAAATACTTTTACTGTTATTCTTTTTAGCCAATTCAACAAAATGTTTGAGACCATTCTTTTCATATCCTCTGTCGTGTTGTGCAAGATCGCCGGTAGCAACAATCCTAGATCGTTCACCTATTCTAGTTAATAACATTTTCATTTGCTCGGGTGTTGCATTTTGCATTTCGTCTGCAATGATCCAAGCATCTTTGAATGTTCTTCCTCTCATATAGGCAAGTGGTGCAATCTCTACTAGTTCAGATTCCATCAACCATTTTACGTGTTGCGGTGACCAATAATCGGTCATGATATCATAGATAGGTCTTATCCATGGCATCATTTTATCAACTAGACCCCCTGGTAGAAATCCATGTGACTCATGGACACTTACAGCAGGTCTAGTGATAATTATTTTTTTAATCTCCCCACAATTGAAGGCTCTGATAGCATGATGTACAGCAAATAAAGTTTTGCCGGTTCCAGCTGGTCCTAGTGCTAACACAATTGAACGTGACCAATCATTAAGGAGTGCGTCGTAATGTTTTTGATTTACATTACGAGGCTGAATATCTTTTTTTCTATTCTGCTCTCTAATTTTTGTAGTACGTACGGCATTTAGTTCTTCTTGTGTTATATCTAGCGACTTTTGACGGTGTCTTTTACGATTTTTTCCCATCGTAAGTATTTAAAAGTAAACAGTTATTGGATAACACAGTGGTTTAAAAACTATTTTTTGTCTTTAGATAACTTGTAATAATGTTCTGCTAGTTGTAAATAGGTCGTTCGCTGAATGTCGTCGGCTGATCTCTCAGCTTTCTCTAATGCATCTTTGTATTTTTTCCAAGCCGTATCGTTTGTGTTTGTGCTCTTGTTACGATCAACATGATCGTCTCTACGCCTACGGCCATAATAGTTTCTTTTCATCTTGACCTGTTGTACCGGAAGTTCGTTGCTCTAAATGTATTTAGTGTGCCACACTTGAAAGAGGAGGTAACTTTAATGATTCTGGCAGTGGCCTCCCTAATCATTAACTACTGTTATTTAGTAATCATCGTGCTAATTTTTACGAAAATAACAAATAAAAATTTTCAATTATCTTGAATGTTCCTCTTGTACATATTTGTATATGTCTTGCCAGTTTCTAGCTACTTTTACACCTTCTCTTGCAAAGTGCATATTGTAATCATGATTCATTAATACTGGCTTTAAACCTAATCTTAATGCTGAATTTACATTATATATTCTGTCATCTACATAGATTAAGTTAGTTCCACTAAATTGTTCTAGTGTTTCTCTTTCCTGTTCTCCTTGACTTAAAAAGATTATACTTCCAAAACAGTCTGTTGGAAAATGATCTTCTAGGTTAACATATCTATAATACTGTGCTATAGGTTTATCACTGAAAGCTGTGATACCAATAAATCTATAACCTTCTTCGTATAGTTTATTAATATAAAAATCCGAACTTGCATATGGTTCCAATGTACTTGATATCATATTAGTATTGAATTCTTCTTTTTTAATTACAGCTTCGTTGTAATCAATTCCAAACTCCAAATGAATATCGTTGTCATGGTGAGCTACACCTGTACTTTCGTACCCTTGCATCTCCATCCAACTGACAAAAGATTTATGCCAGTTGAAAACCACACCATCAATATCCGTAAGTATTACTTTGTGTTCATTGTTGCTCATAGTAATTTTCCGTCCCCGCATTAATATTTAATTAATATATTAATGAATTAACTGGTTAGTGAAGTTTATTGAAAGATAGACATATCGCAATTTAAAACAGTAGCGACAAGGTGAACCCTGTCTTCTTCGCCGCCATTAAATGCGTTATGATATTGTGTGTTGTTTGTGATATAAACTGAACCGTCTGCAGGCATATGATGTACATCTGTGTCTACACACATACGAGCCCCGGGGTTAGTTACAATCGGAATATGTAATCTTGGTTCGGGATCTCTGTGCCAACTTAATGTTGTACGTGGCAACTTCCAAAGCAATCTTATTCTTCCTAGTTTATATTTTTGAATTAATGTATCATACACTTCTTTGAAATAAGTGTCATCGAATAGTTTTACAAATTCGGAATACTTTGTTTCGTCTATTGGTTTTTCTCTTGTGACTTCTTTGCCTGTTGAGTCAGGCCTTGTCCAAAACAATCCTCTAACATTTCCTCCAGTGATTGAATTTGCATCTCCTGGTATCTGTGTTAAACAAATTGCGTTGATATCTCTTTCGCCTAAAGGAGATTGTCTAGCTACTCTTTTATCTACTTCGGTGAGAGCTTCAACTAACTTCTTAGAATCAAAAGAGATTTCTGTATCGTTATAAAAATGTTTGCTTGGTATGAACATACATATATTTATTTGATGATATTATGCTCTTGCAATAAAGCCTGTAGGTCTCCAGCCATTAACATTTCTTTGACAATATCTACACCACCTATGAATTCTTCTTTAACATAGAGTTGTGGTATAGTTGGCCAATCACTGTAATCTTTAATGCCTTGCCTTAGTTCATCTGTTTCTAAAACATTTACAGCTTTGTAAGGAACATCTAGGTGTTTTAATATAGCAGACATTGATGCTGAGAAACCACACTGTGGAGCATCTGGTGTTCCTTTCATAAAGAGAACAACATCATTATTCTTGACTTCATTATCTATTTGTTCTCTGATATCCATTATTTCTTTCCTACTGCATCTAAGATAGCTTCTAGTTCTTCGAAGTCTTTTTCTTCTTCTGCAAATGAATGTTTGTGTGCAATTCTAACGGCTTTAGAAAGCAATGTAGGTTTGATATCAAGTTCTTGTGCAATGGCTTTGATTGTATCATTAAGTCCACCTTTAAGATCTTCTACTTCTTGTAGAACAGTAGATCCTTCTTGAATCAAAGTCATCAGTTTAGTTTTTTGTTCTGGTCCAATCGTTATTGACATATTGTTCTCCTTTTTTATCTGCCCAGTTTCTTGTCTCTGCCTAATGGTAGTAGTTGTAATTTTTCATATGTACCACCTTTTTTGGCTTCCCATTCAACTGTTACTTGTTTAGCTTTTGAGCCACCTTGAAAAGATTTTACAGCTCTTTTGAATCCTAGTGCTTCAACTGTCTTTGTTTCTTTACCATCATTAAAGGTAAAGGTTCTCATTTTTGGCATAAACCTCCTGAGGTTATTAATTTTAATGTATTTAATAGTATAAGAGATTTAATATAAAGTCAATAGAAATTTAGGTTGCATTTATCCACAGCAGATGCTACTATAATAATGTAGAGTAATTTACACACAAACAAACACACACGAAAGGAGAAAATTATGTCTACTAATAAAAACGCCTATGAAATCCGTGCTGATATTCTAAGAGAAGCTACTGGATTATTACAATGTCAATACGAAAGGGAGATGAATATCTGGGAGCAAACTAGAACCAGAGATCCTCAAACTGGAAAAATAATTGATGCAAATGATGGCAGTATGCCAAAACCAATCATGACTAAAGACATATTAGCTTGTGCAAATGAAATGTATTCATTTGTAGATTCTAAATAATCAAGTCAAAAAAATAGGGCGGAGTATTTCATCCGCCCTATAAAGTTCAATAATAAAACTAAACTTCCTAATTAATATTAGTCAGTTAAAGCCTTATACTCAACAGCTACAGTCATAGCACCTGCAGTCGGCGTAGCCGATGTAGATCCGTCTGTCTGTTTGAATGCAAGAGTTAGAGTTGCACCGCCGGCTGTGGCAGTTGCCGCATCTAAATCTACAACGTATGAACCAACTGTTGTACAGTCTGACTCGTTTACAGTTGCTAATACAGTTGTCCCATCTGAGATCTGCATTGAAGCAACAGAGCCACCTGTGTAGGCTACTGATACGTTAACTAGGATTCTAGTTACATAGTAAGTTGTTGAACCAGCATTTGGCATTGTACCAATTGATGCAGTACCTGAACCGTTTGTTACAGCTGATCTGATAATAAGGTCGTCAGTGTCTGTTACAACATTGTCGACAACCCATTTTCTTGTTACAAGAGCATCGTCAGTTGAACCAACGTTTGACTCATAACCATCTGGAACTATAACAAGGCCGTTACCTTTTGGTGTTAATGCAACACTAATGTTAGTGTCACCACCAGTAGCGGCTATTGAAGGATTAGATCCTGTCGCTTGGTTTGTAATTGTGAACTCGTTAACAGCTGATGCAGTTCTTTCAAAGATTGCGATCTCGTTATCAGAAGAGTCAGTAATTTTAACTTTACCTTCTGCGTTACCGCCTGTACCACCTTTGATTAAAACGTCACCTGATGCGTTTGAACCAGTACCATTACCACCTTTAAGAACCAAGTCACCAGCGTCTGCTGATCCACCTGAAATACCACCTGATACTGTTAGTGATGTATCATCATCACCAATAACGATTGAAGAACCACCAGAGGCGTCTCTGATTAATACTCTACCGTTTGTACCTTGTGATTCAAGTACTAGGTTAACGTGGGCTGAGGCATCGTCTGGGTCAACAGCTTTAATAACAACGTTTGCAGAACTATTTGAGATTTGTAGTTTTGTGTTATCTGCAATGTTGGCTGTGTCAGCTTCGATTACAACGTTACCGTCTGTAGTATCTCTTAAAGCGTCTTGGTAAACATAAGAAACAGTTGTACCTGTTGACTTTAAGATTTTGTTTGCACCACCAATAGTTACTTCTGTTAAATCGTTAGATGCACCACCAACAAGGATTGTACCTTGAGCGATTGAACCTAAGTTTTTACCAGTACCACCATTGTTCAAGTCTAACTGACCTGAGAATGTGTTTGAACCGAATGCAATAGTTTTGTTTGTAAGAGTATCTGTTGTGTCTCTTAAAACAACTTGACCTGTTGCGTTTGGAAGTGTGATTGTTCTATCAGCAGTTGGATCAACTGTAGTTAATGTTAGCTCGTGAGCATCAGCAGTAGCACCTTCAAAAACGAATGCGTTCTGAATAGTAACTTCTGTTGAGTTAACTGTTGTAGTTGTACCTTGTACTGTTAGGTTACCAGTAATAGTTGTATTACCAGTTAGTGTTGGGTTATCCGCAATATCAATAGTTAATTGATCGCCTGACATAGCTGTAGTAATCGCATTGGCCGTACCAGCAAAAGTTACTGTGTCTGTACCAAATGTGATTGATGTTGAACCACTGTCACCAGCAAAAGTAGTATCTACTGAAGCCGATTGAGCGTCAACGTATGCCTTAGTGGCGGCGTCTTGAGCGTTAGATGGATCTGCAACGCCTGTGATAGCCGCTGAGCCCATTGCCGCACCATTGAATGTTGGAGTGTCACCAGTTCCTAGACCTAATGATGTTCTAGCTGTGTTGCCTGTCTCTAATACGAAAGCTGAACCATTACCTACGATGATACCACCGTCTGTTTTGTTCAATGCCGCAATCGCATCTAAGTCTGCATCATAAGCCTGAACGTCTGAACCGATTGCTAAACCTAAAGCAGTTCTAGCCGCGCCAGCATTGGCTCCGCCTGTACCACCGTTTGCAATTGGAAGTGTTCCAGTTACTTGTGAAGTTAATCCTAATGTACCACCCATGTTTGCTAAATCTAAATCAGATTCAGAAACATCAAGTGTTAAGTTAGAACCACCACCAATTAATACTCCAGTACCGTTTGTAACTGTAATTCTTGAGTTACCTGCGTCTGTAATATTGTTTAATGATGTTTGACCAGTACCACCATTAGTTTTTGCTAATGTGCCAGTCACGTCGTTTGTTGCGTCTGATAAGTCAACTGTTACATCTAAGGCACCGCCTGAAATGTGAAGAGCTGAGTTAGCCGCGATATCAACTGCTAAATCGTTTGCGTTAGCTGTGATACCGTCTCCGCCTACTGCGTTAATTGTGTTACCTGATTTTGTTAAACCGGTACCTGCTGTAATCTGACCTGAACCAGAAAACTGCGTGAACGCAATGTTTGTTGTGCCTACTGTGATTGCACCATCAGTTGTGATAATGAAACCAGAGTCTGCGTTAGCTGAACCTTCTTCTACGAAGAAGAAAGCACCTGCTGTTACTTCTGAATCGGCATCGAAGTCAGTTGCTCTTGTTGGAGCACCTGAGGCGTTTACTGTGTAAACACCATTCTCTGAAGCGTCAGTTTGATCTTTAAGTAAGATTCTGTCGCCTGTTGCTAGTGCAACACCGTCCATAGTTTGACCATTAGCGAATGCTGATGCTAATGTGCCATTTGCTGTTGAGGCTAAATGCACAGAGTTCTTAACGTCCAAACCATTGATAGTTGCATCTACATAACTTTTAGATGCCGCATCGTTGGCGTTAGATGGTGTAGTTGCAACTCTAATTTGTGATAAAGTTGAACCGTCTGTTGTAAATTTAAAGAATGATGAACTTGCATCATACTGTAATCTACCACCAGATTTACCAAATTGTACGTCAGACCCTACGCCTTTTAAGCCATAGTTTTTAATGTCTGCCATGTTAATATCTCCTTTAATTTAACATAATTGTTATATTTCCGGAGGGTCTTCCTCTTTTGTTGCTTAGATGAACTCTTCGTTCGGGAGTTCTTGTAGTGTTATTTATATGATGTGTATATAAATTTTGTGTAGTTTGATCTATTAAATCAAAAAAAAGTGTAGGGTAAATTAATACCCTACACTTGAATTGTATTGCTTATGCAATCGTACCAAAATCGAATGCTGTCGTATTTTGTGATGTCAAGCTACCAAAAGAAAATGAATCTCCTAGTAACGCACCGTGATGTGTTCCTGCACCGTAGTGTGGAAAGTTATCACCACCTGCTGTTATATTTCCATAGTCGCTCATTGCACTAGAAAATAAGTCAACAGTGTGTTTTACGTGCCAGCTGATTCCTAAGCCATTGTAAGCACCTAAAGCCATCTTGCTCAAGTTATAATATCTAAATGTGTTCATTTTTATATCCTCCTATTTGCAAAATTACATTAAGTTAACTAATACTTCAATAACTCCAGATTCACCATCGAAGTTCTCTAATGCTTTACCAATAACTGCACCACCAACAAAAGCTGAAGCTTTTGCGTGACCGTTCATTGCTGAAACAAGTAGATCACCTTTAGCAACAGGACCCATTACCTTACAAGGTACTCTTCCTGATAATGCTACGTATGGGTGAGTGTCATCGTTACCAGCGTCTTTGTTCATCATGAACGCTGGAGCTGTAGAAATAACACCTGCTACTTTAGTAGATGCTTCTTCGTTTGACATTTCGATTTCATTGTCGCCACCAAAACAAACTACTGAACCGGCTTCCATAGCCATACCTGAATGATATCTCTCAGCCAAGTCAGCGTATTTGGCACTTGAAGCTACACCTGAAAATAAGCCAGCTACTATTGTTTCTGATCCTACTGTCCAGTTGTCGTTACCTTCATCCCAAATAAATGTTTTGTTTGTTGAAGTTCCTCTTTCAACTTCGATACCAGCATTCTGTGATGGAGTGCCAGACTCGTTGTTGTTAAGAACGATAATGTTATCGTCGATTGTTAATGTTTCTGTGTTAACAGTTGTTGTAGTTCCTGAAACTGTAAAGTTTCCACCTACTACCATGTTACCTGTTGTAGTAATATCTACAACTGATGTTAATGAACCACCGTTAATTGACATAGTTCCATCTGTAAGTGTACCAGCTTGTACTGTTCCTGAGAATGTACCTGCTACACCTGATGTTAATGAACCTGATTGGATGCTTAATGTACCATCAGTAATTAATGCTGATGCTCTTAAGTTATCCACGAATACGTCATTCCACTCAGTACCACTTGCACCTAAATTGTAAGTGTCGTTTGCACCTGGTAGGATTGCCGCTGATGTTACTTTTGCTACTAGGTTTCCGCCTGCAGTCATTTGCACTTCATCGTTATCTGATGAAGCTTCAACTTTTACGTGTGTATCTGCATCTGCGTCCGTAATAGCATTTGATGACAAGTTGTCTACTGACGACTTGGTTGCCATCTCAGTACCGCCTGCTGTTGAGCCGTCATGAATGTGGATTGAGTTTCTAGTAGTGTTTACTGTAACCTCACCTGCCGCACCTGTGAACGAACCGTGTTCAGCCGCTGTACCTCTTCTTAATTGTATTGTATAATTAGGCATTTGCGTTGCTCCTTTTATCCTTATCGCGATAAGCTATTCACTTATCCAACTTTTTAATATTAACTTTTTTCTCGTCTCTATCTTGCTCTCTCGCTATATTGCCTATAGTTCTTTGTTTTTACAAGTATACTTGTGATTTGCCTTTTTGTTTCAAGCTCTGCAATTCAGAGCTCAAGCAACTAGAAGTTGGATCACATTGTTATTTAAGTTAAATACATATAGAATTAAATAACTAGATAACTAAAAATTAAAAACATTATGGCAATTACACAGAAAAAAATTAACTTAATTTGGGATAGCTGGTCCGATAAAGGGCCTATGCCCAACGGACTTCACCACAAGTACAGAGCTGAATGGGATTCTCACTGGAAGAATCAGTATGGAACAAACGTTTTAACTCGTTTTATTCCTTATGACCGATATGCTCTGGGCTTTTTTCCTGTGCTGATGACACAATGTAATATTACTTATCAGAACGTTAATCTTGATAACATAGCAGTTGACGACCCTGATACTGAAAACTGGTATGTTATGGAACCTAATCATATGGATGTTAGCCTAATAACTGAAAATATGTTTGGTAACATAGACTGGAAGATAATCAAACTGCTTAGACAAAAGAAGATAAAGCTAATATTTTATTACGCCTTTGAAGCTTTTCCTTTCCAGCAAGTTGATTGGATGAGAATGCTACAACGATCACTAGGGTGGCTTCAAATACCAAGCTCACAGTTTGTTTTAATATTTGGAGATCTAAATGTAGGAGAGAACTACAGACAGTATTTAGAAAAGCAGGAACAGTACTATGGTTACACATTTGAAAATATATTCATATTTGATCACTTTGGTTGGGAGTTTCATGACTACCTTACAAACTTTGTTTTAAACAAACCTGACCAAACAGAAGTGCTACCAACAACTAGTGCTATACGAGATCGTAAACGAAGCAAAAAGTTTTTGTTTTTAAATGGAGGAGGCCGGCCTCATAGAAAGTTTTTAATCACAGAATTAAAACGACTGGACCTTCTTAAAGATGGAATATGGAGTTACTTGGAAAAGTTTGATATACCTTACCATCCAGATGAATTATGTTGGAAGCCTATTAAGAAAGGCACAGGAGATAGATCGTTAGTTGATATGTTAGAGTATCACAAAGAGCATGGAAACAATATACCCGAGACTCATGTAGATATCGATGCTACACAAGATGCTTGGCACAACAGAGGCATGACTGCAGAACACTACGCAGACTCATACTTTAATATTGTAACGGAAACATGGCCTGCTGATCCTAGTTTCTTTGTTACAGAAAAAATATTTAAACCAATTGTAAACTTACAACCATTTGCAGTTTGTGGACTACCTGGTAACATGAAGTATCTTAAAAACAGAGGTTACGAAACATTTGATGATTGGTTTGTAGAAGACTATGATAACATTGTAGGAGCACCTCAACGTTTATTTTATTTGACAAGAGAGATTGAAAGAATAGCAAAATTAGATTTAGATGAATTACATAAAAGATATGTTGACAGCTGGGAGAAACTATTGCATAATAGAAATCACTTCTTCAAGTACGATCACACTGAAGGGTTCAAAGAACTATTAGGAGAGATATCAAAACTATGATCATATGGGGCGTAACGGCACTATCACATGATGCCGCAATCAGTATTATCAAAAATGGCAAGATAGTATTTGCCGCACACTCTGAAAGATATTCAAGAGTTAAGAATGACTTTTATCTCAATCAACAGATAGTTGATGAGGCATTGACATACGGGTATCCAGATGAAATAGTTTGGTATGAGAAACCTTACTTAAAGAAAAGCAGACAAGCCTATGCAGGACAATGGAGTGAAGTGTTTGGTAGTAACACTATACCAAAGAATCATCTTAAAAAGTTTTTAAACAAGATACCTAAACTGAGTTATGCATTACATCATGAGTCCCATGCGGCCGCTGGTGCTTATACATCAAAGTTCGATCACGCATTGGTCATTGTACTAGATGCAATAGGTGAATGGAATACTTGTACCACTTGGGAATACAATCGTAACAGATCGTACTTAGGTGATAACAATCCAACTCTAACAAAGTTACAAACCACAGACTATCCACACAGCTTTGGTTTATTATATTCTGCTTTCACTCAACGTTGCGGATTAAAACCTAACGAAGAAGAATATATTTTAATGGGCATGGCCGCATATGGTCAACCCAAGTATGTTCGACAGATTAAAGATGAACTAATTGAATCAATGTATCCTTTGAAACTAAAAGTCAATCCACATATAGGTCTTTCAGGATTTCTTAATGATGCAGATCCTATAGACCTTGCCGCAAGTATTCAAGAGATAGCAAATGAATTTATTGTAGGTTATGTTTCTCAAGCAGTTGTTGATACAGGAATAACAAAAGTTATATATCAAGGTGGTGTTGCTCTCAACTGTGTAACAAATACTAAACTGTTAGAAGTATGCGAAGAAGTTTGGATAATGCCTAACCCAGGTGATGCTGGCAATAGTTTAGGGGCCGCTTGTTTACGTTATGGTAAACCTGTTGAATGGGAGTCTCCTTATCTAGGAACAGATATAGAAGGTGAATATCCAGTTGACAAAATAGTACAAGAGCTGTTACAAAATAAAATATGCGGTGTGGCAAATGGCCGTGCAGAGTTTGGTCCGAGAGCATTAGGTAATAGAAGTTTACTAGCAGACCCAAGAGGAGGTGACATCAAAGATAAAGTAAACGAAATTAAACGTAGACAAAAGTTTAGACCTTTTGCTCCGGCCATTTTAAAAGAACACTTGCACACTTACTTTAATATTAATAGAGATGCTGTACCTTATATGCAATACGTGGCTGATGCTAAACCAGAAACTGTAGAAAAGTTTCCAGCTATTGTGCATTTTGATAATACAGCTAGAGTACAAACAGTAGGCAAAGATGACAACACAGGATTTAGAAAACTATTAGAAGCATGGTATAAAGAAACAGGATGTCCAATCTTGTTAAATACAAGTCTAAACATTAGAGGAGAACCTCTAGTAAACAATAAAAATGATGCCATTAATTTTGATAACAAATATAATATAAAAGTCTTTACAGACTAGGAGAGAAGAATACAATGAGAAAAAAAATTGCAATGATAGGCGTAGGCAAACTAGGACAACCTTGTGCTGAAGCTATGTCAGAATATCATGACGTTGTAGGTTATGATGTATTACCAAGAACGCCACAGTTCCCAATGAAGGAGACAATCAAAGAAGCAGTACAAGATAGAGACTTTATCTTTGTTGCCGCACCAACACCACATCATGTACAATATGATGGAAGGTATCCTACAGCACATTTAGATAACAGAGATTTTGATTATACCATTGTAAAAAATATTTTATCTGAAGTTAATGAACACGTCAATCAAAAACAAATTGTTGTATTAATATCAACTGTACTTCCGGGAACAGTTAGAAGAGATTTAAGACCTTTGATATCTAATGCTAGGTTCATTTACAATCCTTATCTAATTGCAATGGGAACAGTTAAATGGGATTTCTTAAATCCAGAGATGGTAATGATTGGTACTGACAATGGCAGTGAAACAGGTGATGCAAAAGAGATAGTAGACTTTTATAAAACAATGATGCAGAACAATCCTAGATACGAAATTGGTACTTGGGACGAATGCGAATGTATTAAAGTTTTCTACAACACATTTATATCAGCAAAGATATCTTTGGTAAACATGATTCAAGATGTTGCAGAGAAGCAAGGTAACATTAATGTAGATGTTGTTACTAAGGCATTAAAAGATTCTGATCAAAGAATTATGGGACCAAAATATATGACAGCAGGTATGGGCGATGGTGGTGCTTGTCACCCTAGAGATAATATTGCATTGAGATACATGGCTGATAACTTAGGTTTAGGTTATGACTTGTTTGATGCAGTAATGAATGCTAGAGAGATACAAGCAGAGAACCTTGCTAAAAAATTAGTTAGCTATAACAATCCAGTCATTATTGTTGGTAAAGCATACAAGCCTAACGTAAAATATATTGATGGTTCATACAGTATTCTTGTAGGACACTATGTTGAGAAGCTAGGACAAAAGTTGTATTATCATGATCCACTATGCGGAGAGATGGCACCCGAAACTGGTGGTCCATACACTTACTTGATGGCACATGATCCTGATGTATCGTTCTTGTTAAGCAAGAAACCTACTGAAGGTGAAGACATTAGCATAGCATTTCAACCAAATTCTACGATAGTAGACCCATGGAGAAAGATGGAAACTGTAGATGATTGCAGAGTTGTACACTATGGAAACACTAGACCAGAAGCCAAACAGAATCAATTTGCTGTAGTAGGACACCCTGTTTAAGCAATAGTATACATATATGGTTGACAATAGTAGTAATTAAGGCTACTATTATCATATGAGGAAAATAAATACTAATATGAGATATAAACAATTGCTTGAAGCACCAGAGATTGAAATAGAAAAAAACTTACAAAAGTTAGATTTCATTACGGATTACTTAAAAAGAAATCCAGAATACATGGCCAAGTTTCATAAAGTTCTTAAGCAAAAAGAACGAGAGCAAGAAGTAGCTAAAGGTAATCCAGATGCTGTAAACATTGCGGCCAAGCTGGCACCTAAACTTACTACACCTGAAAAAGATCACGCACCACTAATAAAAAGATTTATTGAAGCCATGGTACAAGCAGATGGTGATGATGATGACATGATTAATTTTGTAAACACTTATGGCAAAGTAAGTTACATCAATACTAAAAAAGTTAGAACAGAAGGCAAGATGCAAGACATTCGAACTTGGTTAAGTGGTAAAGGCAAAGTTAGTGATGCATTTATTATTAGTCTGTTTAATAATTTATTTGCTAAAGATTCATTCGGTGGACCAGGTGAAACTGCAATGGCATTGTTGTCTCCGACTATCACAAGACCAGAAGGCAACAAAGGTGATTTAGTTATCGATGGTGTCAAGGTTGAAGTTAAAGGTGAGTCAGCATCAGGAGGCGGAAGATTAAAAGACGAAGCTTCAAGTGTTGGTACTCCGAACATTGAACCAATCTATACTAAAGTAAGAGAAAAGAATCAAGCTATCGAGCTACCTTCATATGACAGGATCTCTGCCACAACAACAGGAAGAGAAATTAAAACAGCCAAAGGTAGCAAGTATCAATTGTTAAACATTGCCAAACTAATTGACACAGTTGATCCAAAACTTGCAGATGACTTCATGAGAGAAATGTTAACAGGTGCATTCAAGAAAGTAACTGATCAATATGACTCATTGTTTTCAAACTGGCGTGGCATGGACTTCCCTGCTATACACAAAGCGGCATCTAAGATGAGTTACTTAAACTATAAACTTGAGCTAGATGCAAAAGAATTTACACACATATTGTTATTGAACAGTCCAAAGATGACTTCTGTTTACTTTGACACAAACAACTTTGATCAAGTCAGAGGCCTATTTAAATTAGGATCAGTTGACTTTGGTGACAAACAAAACGCCGCCGCGGCACAAATCAGTTTATAATTTTTAGTTAAATACTTGTATGAAGAACTGGTTCTCTACGGTACTACTGGTACCAATCCTTGTTACAGCTATAGCCATTGCCGGCATTATAGGTGCAATGAAGTATGATGAAATACAAAAGAAAGAAATCAAAAAGTATCATTGGTATGGTGACAGACTAACTTATGTACAGTTTTCATCAAGGTTGTTATGTTGCAAAGGTGATGTATCTATAAAAGCATCCAAAGGAGATTTCCATAAGGTAGGAAACTTATTCTTTGGTAAATGGGTAATCAAAAATAAAACATATTCAACCATTCACCTTGAAGTACAAGAACTGAAAGTCAGTACTGACTATCTACCATTTACACATTATCAAGTAGGTGGAGATCCAAAGATGACATTGCCACCAGGAGAGTCAACAGTGATATATGTAGTTGGATATTTAGATCCTATAGTATTAGATCTCTATCAGGATGTCGCCAACGCACCACGTTCGAGAAGTATGTTGTTCAGTCTTATAGTTCGTGATTCAGTTGGGGATAACTTAGAAGAATACGGCGAACATTGGACATCTCCCAGATAAACAGAATAGGTGACAGATATGATTATAGAGTTAGCCATGGCAGGCTTTTTAAAATGTCAATTAGTTAAACAAGAGATCATTGATAAAGATCGCAATTGTTATTACGTATGCTCAGACACTTCAAAAGAATTTGCTTCTACATCAAGACAGTTCCAATGTCCTAAAGTGTTGTATGAAGACAGACCCGCATTGCCTTACAGTCAACGTGAGAAATAATTAGTTGCGACCCATGTGCTTTGGTCCAGTGTCTCTGGCAAGCCAACCCAAGAAGTTAAAAAACTTTTTACGCATGATAAGGATCCATGTCTAAATACTTTCCCCATTCAGTATAATAGTGACGCATTCCAACTTCATCATGTATAGTTTGATTCTCATGTCTACCATGCAGTATGCGTCTATCTTCTGTTCCTTCTCGCATCGTTACACCTTGTCCGGTAACACCTATTAGATCCTCATGCAGGTTACGACCAAACGGTCCCCATATGGTGTTGTGATGTTTGACACGAGTCTGTCTTTCTTCTGCTGTGTCTTTCTTCAAACCATATCCTCTAAATTCAATTAACACTTTGTTAGGTCCTATAGGAGTAACACTGTCTGAACGATAAGCACTACCACGCAGGTTGAAGTTGTAGCCTGGAAATAGATCTACCATGTACCATTGATTCGGTGGCAGGTTAGGAAAACTCAACTCGCCTCTGTCTCCGTTCTTGTCAAACTCTGTGTAGTTGACTGTGAACGAACTCACATTGACATGACCGTTATCAAAAGCAACATTCTTTCTTGCAAAGTATTCATCGTTGAATCCAGTCACTCTATTAAAATAATGCATGAAGTCATGATAGAATTCGCTGTTGGTGTCGTGCCACAGCTTGTAGTTGGTTGGTATGATTGCTTTGTGGTAATGGAATATTTCTAGTTCTTCTGTGTCAATGGCGTCGGCTATACAATCAAATGCACCTGCTGTCCATTGTTCAACACTCTGTGTAGGATTAGGATCCAGTGTGACCCATACCATACCTCCGTGCTTTACTTCACAGTGCAAAGGCTTTTCTGTGGTCGCAAAGTCCCAAGCATAAGTTCCGCTAGGTTTACGTATGTCTATGTCATTTGTGTTGTGATATGCCTGTACATTTGTACCATCTATGTTTATTGCTATCACTCTGATGTCTGCGATACGTGTGGTTCTGAAATCGCCTTTGTTTCTCATTTCGCTTATGTGACACATAGGCACCCATACTTTTTTGAATATTAGTTCCTGTTCTCGTGCAAATATATCTGCGTCGCTGTAGGCTGTGCTACTGATTGATTCTATGTTTGGTTTTGTTAACCAGCTCTTGTGATTACGTGGTGGCATGGACTGCTCTCCTTGGCTTAACTTATTTAATTGATTGTAGCAGGAGAATTGTGAAAAGTATAATAGACAGTGCCTATTAGATCATACAGCCAAAAAAAAGCCCCGGACTGTTGTAACTCAATGTTACTGCCGGGGTAAACAAAAAATACTTTTTGTCTGTTTATAAACAAGCCTCTATATGAAAGATATTTAAAAGCATTTTTAAACTCTAAGTCGCTTACTTTCGGGCTTTCTAAAGCGAAACATTTTTAAAAGCACTGGGCTTCGTTTCTTTTAAAGCGAAACATTTTTACTTGCATTTTGCATCGTTTCTTTTGCCTAGCTAGTACATTTAATTATCATCTCGGGCGGAACATTAATGTATGCAGATATTGAAAAATTTAGCATAAGGCGACGCCTTTACCTGCGGGGTCTCTCCGCATTTAGGCCCCTCGGCGGCTATCAGGATTAGTGGCGCAATCCAATTCCAATTTAGTGTATGTTACTAGATCGGGCCAAGCCAACGGTGTTCAAAGATTGTTTAATCTCTGCAATCTAGTAGACCGTCTTAGAGGCTATCCAGGATATCTCCTAGTCTAGTATCACATGATCGTGATTCCCCGATTAGAGCTACGTAGACACAGTTATATAGGTGTTTAATAGCATCGACTACTGTGGACTACAAATTAGTCTAAAGACTGCTGTAAGGTGCTTAAAACGTGTTTAAAAGGTGTTTTAATAGTAGTTCACACCGTGTTATATCCTCTACAGCCTCCACACGGTGGAAACTATAATCTAAAGCGAAATCTCGAGGCGTAAGCCTTTGGATTGAGCATCTAGTTATGGATAATATTGGATAGGGTAAAAATCATCGCACATACAAAGGTTGGTTCAATTAGACCCCTTTCCGCCTACGATATTTCCTTTTGGGCTTCTTATATGTTCCTGCTTCAACTTCTTTTCTCATTTGTTCAGCATCGTCCCATATCTTTTTTCTCTTGGCCCTATATATTTCTTTATCTTCTTCTGTATGATATCTTTCTTTATCATTCATTGCGTTCCATTCTTTGCGAGACATTCTCATTTTGGTTTCACAAATCGGTGCCGCCATCTGTACGTGTTTGGTTCCAACAAGTACCCAAAGCATTCTAAGTCCACACAAAGGATACTTGTTGTCCCACAAACCCACTTGCCACAACTCAGCTGGTTGCCACTTCTTAGCTTTAGGTTTCTTAAGCATTGAAATAATCACGCAACATATGATCAACTACTGCATCTTCGAATTGATCTCTAGTTGGATAATGATATGAAGACCAATTAGATGTTTCCGGACATCGAACAGCTTTTCCATTGCTGTCTTTTATTTCATGCCATATCTTTCTACAGTCACCATCATCCATGATATCATATTCATAAGTGTAGCCACAGAAAGTATACTCCGGGCCATTGTGCCAATTGGGTAACATTATATCTTCACCTCTATTGTTTTCGTACTTTTATAAATCGTTGTTGTGGATCCATACCATTTAGGTAACACCACTTTTGCCATTCACCAGACGCATTGTTCTGGATCCTAGGCCTACCAAGCAAAGCATACTCCTTACCATCTGTGCAGATAACTTTGCCTTCTTCTGCATTGTATTTCTTAACTTGCTTTACAATTGGATCAAAGCCAGAAACCATTCCACAAACATAGGTTGTAGCTTCTTTGGTTCTAGGCAATCGCAATTTACGAACACTCCAATCATAGAGTGTGTTATCCTTAAAGGATTTAATCTTCTTGTAGTTTAATTCAATAGTCTTTGCCATGTCTCTTTCCGTTTTCTATATGACTAAATGATTGGCATAGGTGCAAAGATTTGAACTTTGACTTTTGGTTTTGGAGACCAACGTGCTACCATTGACACTACACCTACATAGGTAGAGTAAAGGATTACATAATGATCCCGGGGTTGATCGCCCTTTACTCTGTATTGTCCCGGCTCCTTTGCTGTTGTACCACTTTGCAACCGAATCCTATTCAGCATTGCTAGGCCAGGACCATTCCTGTGTGGCTTGCCTATCTGGTGCGAGCGGAGGGAGTCGAACCCACACACCAATACTGATAACGGATTTTAAGTCCGTTGCGTCTACCATTCCGCCACGCTCGCCTTGTCTAATGTGATTATTCCTCTTCAAAAATGAACTGTTTAAGCTCTAACTAAATATTATTGTAGCACAATTAACGTGTAGGTCAACCAGAAAAATGAAGAAATGATTAGAAAAGATTTGCATTACTATCAGCAAAGTTCTTACGAGCAATGGGGAAAAGCTAATCCCACTCTGACACCTAACTCAGTTGATCAATGGTTCAGTGCTGATACAAAAAGATTATTTGAATTGCACATGAATAACAGAGTGTCAAAGAAAAACAAATGGTGGACAAGGGATATAGTTGTTCCAGAATATCAAAGTATGTCTACTAAAGAAATTTTACAAATGTATGGATGGGATAAAGAAAATATCAAATATCAAACAAACAGTCTTGGATATAGATCTGATGAGTTAAATGATTGCCAAGTTTTGTTTAATGGTGATAGTCATACGTTTGGTGTTGGGTTGAACGCAAAAGATACCTTTGCCGGTTTGTTTGCAGAACACTACAATATAAAATTACATAACATTGCTGTTCCAGGATCTGACTGGAACCATTGTACACAGAGAGCTTTGTACTGGATACCTAAACTAAAACCAAAGTATTATGTTCTTCGTGTTACCACTTCAAGAATTAACTGGTGGAGAGTTGATGAAAAGGATAGGATAAAAAGAACTAGCACCAGCACATTCTCAGAACAAGATCTCATGAACATGAGTTTGCGTGAGCCTGATGATCTATTAGGAGGAAGCAAATACTATCCATTGATAGATCAATTGAATGATATAAATTGTGATTGGAATAGATATGCCATGTTGGAATTAACAAAAAAGATATGTGATGACAATGACTGTACACTTGTATTAATAGAACACGATTTTCATTCTGAACATTACAGCAAAGTGGGTTGGATAGAAAGTGGATTAGCCAGAGACCTAGATCATCATGGAAAGAAATGGCATCAATATATGTACAATAATCTTTTAGAAAAGAATATGGAAATTAATTAGAAAACAATAGACACACAATAAAATTGGTGTTATAATGAATTATGAATGATATATTAATCAAATCTATAATAGGTGGACTGATAATTGGAATTGTTAGTACGTTGGCACAAAAGAATCCAACTGCTGGTGCATTCATAATGGGCATACCATTAGTAAGTTTTATAACACTTGGCATCATGCATTACAGTGGTGTTGACTATCAAACGTTTAGAACATTCTCATATCAGACTGTTTACTTCGTGGCAATAAGTTTAGTGTTCTTTCCTATCTTTGTTGCACTTTATAATTATAGTTTTTGGTTAGCTTTGCTAGGTAGTGCAACTATAACAGGTACTCTAATGTTGGCAAGTATAAAGTTTTTGGATTTTTAAATGAATGATTTAAAATGGAGTGAATATGATTTTACCAAAATCCCTTTTGAGGATTTGGTCCGTGTTGGTCAAAGGACTATGCTCTATAGAGATATGTTTACTGTTAGTTGGCTTCTTGGTCGCTTCTGTAACTATAGGTGTAGTTATTGTTGGCCATACGCCAGATCAGATAAGAAAGATCACAGGCCAACAGAGCTATGTCTTCTTACGATCGATGAGATAAAACGTCAAGCAAGAGAAAGAGGATTCAATAGTTTCCACTTTAGTCTATCAGGTGGTGAGCCTACATTCCATCCTGGATACTTAGATATACTAAAACATCTTGCAGACGATACATCAAATACAAATTACACATCAGTTCACATGACAAGTAATTGTAGCAGAAATATGAAATGGTTTGAACAATATGTTAAAACAGTCGCACCGTTCCATAGAGCCAGTATCACGGCTTCATACCACAGGGAACACGTTAACACACAAGAGAAGAGAGAACAGTTCGCAGACAAGTTATGCTTCGCACAAGAACATGACGTCCAAGTTACCATCAACCAAGTCATGGTACCCGAATGGTTCAATGAGCTATACGAAGAATCATTATACTTCCACAATAGAGGTATTAACGTTACGCTCAAACCTCAGTCAGATCCTACAGCGTCAAAGGTCGTCGAAGGCTACACGAAAGAAATGCTTGACAAGTTATACAACGGTATGCCACAAAGAGGTTTCACAGAAAAGAAAAACAAGCACGTGGAAAGACCTATTCCAGAATTTTTAAGAGCTCCTGATCCTATATATCAGAACTTTAATAAAGAAGATGTACCACAACACTTCCAAGTTGAGTTTAAAGATTCAAAAGATAAAGAATGGTATATGGACCAAGCAGAACGATTCAATGCATTTAACTTTAATAAATTTAAGGGCTGGGAATGTTCATCAGGTTATAGATCAGTTATTATTAGAGAACCAGATGGTAGTATCAAAAGAAGTTATAGCTGTCATGATAAACCATTAGGAAATATTGAAACAGGATTTAAATTATTTGATAAAGCAGAGAAATGTATATCACCTACCTGCGTATCAAGTGCTGACTCTAAGATCCCAAAAAGAGCCGAAGGTACTCAACTACCTTTGTGGCCAGGTGATAAAACTTTTAACAAAGGAGAAACAAATGTATAAAATAATCGCAGTGATTATAGCAACAATCTTTATAACAGGTTGTTCTGTAGTTCCTAAAGATCCAAGAATGTCATTTGGTAAGAAGTGCAATGTCAATGAAGATGGCAGTACAGTATCAAGTTACGTATGGATTTATGGTAAAGATGGCGGATTGTCTGCTACCAAAGAACTATGTAAATAATAAGAAAGTAAACAAATGCAAATCGATCTAAACAAATATAAAGAATTTGTTGAAGCAGTAACTTCAACAGAGAGTAATGAACTTGCCCCTATGGTACAAAGATTATCAGACTTAGAAAAAAAAGGTGTCAATATGTCTTTGTTATTAACAGGCGGTATTGGTATAGCAAGTGAAGGAGGAGAGTTTAATGAGATTATTAAGAAATGTATATTCCAAGGCAAACCACTGGACGATGAAACTGTATTTCATCTTAAACGAGAACTGGGCGATATCATGTGGTATTGGATTAGTTGTTGCAGGGCTCTTGGTTTGGACCCTAACGAAGTCGTAGAAGAAAACGTAAACAAACTTAAAGCTAGATATCCTGGTGGAGAGTTTGATGTACACTATTCAGAGAATAGAAAAGAAGGAGATCTATAATGGCAAACGTAAATGACGTTGTAGAAAGTATCGAAGAAACAAAGACAGTAATAGAAGAAACAGGTAAAGATGTTTCAGCAAACATTGATCAAGTAAACACTATTTTAGAAATGTACCAACCACTTGTTGAAAAGTTAGTCAGCTGGATTGGTTATGGTTTAAGTTTTATTGGTGCTTTGATTTTAATTAATGTGATACTAATTGTGTACTTGGTTGTTAAAAGAAATTAATACTTCTTTAACAGTCGATCAGTATTTTCTTCAACGACCTTCTTTAACAAATCAATATTAAGATATATTTCAACTTCAGAAGTATTTTCCCATAAGTCAGATATCTTTTTATAATCGACCATCATGTTCGGTACGATACCTTTAAGTTCATCAGAACTCATAACTTTTTCAGTACCGTCTTTGTAAATCACTTTGATAGATGTAACAAATCTAACAGGCACTTCCTGGGGGAATATTTCAGAAAGTAACCTGTCAAAATTTTCATGATCCTGTTTAGGATTATCTGCTTTAAACTTTCTCATTTTCTGTCTCGCCATTTTTATTTAGTAATGGGGAAACAGGAGCATCTTTCTTAGGTCGACCTCTAGGTCTTTTAGTTTGATCGTTAATGCCTGGTGATAGTCTTTCAGCTTCATTTCTTTTTCTTCTAGCATCTTCTTCTAAAAGTTGTGCTTGAATGATTAAGTTTCTTGCTTGGCCATCTGTTTCGGATTCTTGATCTTCGCCTGGTGCAAAGTCACTTGGCTTGTCGCCACCTTCTGTTGCTGTAGTCTTTGTTGAATTAATCAACACATTAAGATCTTTCAGCGATATAGTTTCATTAGGTGAAGGACTCATTGTAACAGAGTCAGTTGGAACTTTCTTAAGCCATCCTTTGTTGTGTAATGTTACTAGAATATTATCTCCATCAAAGAACATTCTTCTGTTCAGTACTTCATAAAGCTCATCACTTTGTTGAGCTTCAGCACTCTCCACAGAACTCATTAGTCCATCATGATATCTATCTGTTAACGTATCAGATTCGACTACTAAACAATTGTTAGTATCGTCTGGTATTTCTCTAAACACTACCACATACTTTCTTTTAGTAGAGGTATCGTGTCCTAGGTGTTTTAATTTTGACATAGCGTCTCCTTACTTGCTGGCTTCAGCAGGTGCATCTGTTGACGCTTCTGGTGTTGCTTCTGCTTTAGCTTCTGCTGGTTTTTGTTCTTCTTGTGCTTTGGCCTGTGCCGCAATCTCTGATAAAAATGCATTTAACTTATCAGCTATACTACCAACGGCTGTAAGTTCAGCCGCCTTAAAGGCACCTCTAGAACTGGCTAGATCAATAATGTTTAAGATCGTTTGCAAGTCAGATATTTGGATTCCTGAAGGCTGTGTGCCTGGGTTTTGAGCTGGTTGGTTAGCATTAGAAGTAACTTCTGTTGGTTGTTCTTGTTGTGTTGTAACTTCTGTCATAGTTGTTTTCTCCTTGTAATTGACAATATTATATTATATATAGTTTTAACTGTCTACTATTATTTATGATTAAAAAGATCTTTATGCTACATTTACCAGATTTTCTGGCCATAAAAGATATTTGTTCCAATGTTCTGTTCTTAATTGGATAGGATATCTTTTTCTTTTGTTTTCCAATTCGTATATGTTTGGCTGGTGTGGAGTTCTATTTGGCTTTACAAACTCACTTCCCTTGCTAGTATTACATCGCTGACAGGCTGTAACAATGTTCAACCAATTGGTATCTCCTCCTCTGCTTCTAGGAATAACATGATCCATAGTAGCTTTATCGTAGGGTACTTCACAACCACAGTATTGGCAAGTAAACAAATCTCGCAAATGTATATTGTAACGATTGAACCTAGGAGTCTTATTTAGATGCATATAACTATTCAGCATAAGAACACTTGGTACATTCATTTGCATACTAGGACTGTGTATGATCCAATCCGTGTATGTTTCTAATGTTCTGGCTTTTCGTAGTAATACAAGCTTCACAGATAGTTGCCATTGCACACTACTGATAGGCATTAAGCTAATGGGCTTACCATTAGAATTTAAAATTAATGTGTCACACATTTCAATTATATTTACTCCTGCTACAATTTTGTTAATAACATCTGTGTTAATAAATCTTTTTTATCTTAAATACATTATACGTTATGTTTACGTAAGGAGCAAAGAAAAATGAAGCATACAATCAAAAAAACACTCGGTCTATTAATAATAATAGCTTCATTGTTTATTAGTACTGCCCAGGCAAACGAAGTTAAATTATTGAGAGACAACGCAGAAGAATTAGATAATGTTACATCAAGTCAGATGTGCATGACAGTTTACTATAACCTTTCTGTTTATTTTGCAATGGCTGACGAATTAAATTTAATGATTGGTATAGAAGATCCTAGAAAGTTTTTCGAAAAAAGTTATATGCATACTAAATCAAAGTTCGAAAAGATGCAACAAACAATTGCACTGAAAGAAATAGAACTTATTGAAAAAGGATATAACCCTGTAGAAATACAACAAGTAGGATTCCAAGCTTCAAGATATATGGTACAGTTGATTCAGGGATCAGCTTCTGCAACTGTTAAAGATAAGTCCTTGGGTAAAACTTTTATTCTTAACATGATAGAACAGACTGATATCTGCGATGCAAAATACTTCACTACTCCTGCAGAAGCACCAGTAGAATAATAAAATAAATACTAGATATGAAGAGTAAACCTGATCACCTACGAGTGTCTTCTCTAAAAAAGAAACCATTGTGTATGGCCCCATGGACAAACTTCTATGCAAAGATAACGCCATATGGATACAATGCGAAAGTCTGTTGTGCGAATGAAGACTCAGTTGATATAAAAAACATATCAGAATATTTTGAAAGTGATATGTTAAAGGATATTACTAGCTCCCTAGAGAATGGAGAGCTACCAAACAGTTGTCGAAGATGTGAACACAATCCTGATTTCGAATCATACGAAAACGAAATAAAAAAGAAGAAATACAAAAGAAAGATACTGACTGACAAACAGGATTATGATTCTTTAACTGTTGATGATTTAAAAGTCATACTGGAACATGATGACGACAAGTTTATACAATTGGATCTACGTCCTAGTAACTTATGTAATTTGAAATGTAGAATGTGCAATTCATCAAGTAGTACAGAAATTGCAAAAGAAAGTTTAAAGATAATATCCGATAACGACTTTATAAATGATTTGAGAGAAACAACAACATCCGCTTCAGCTTTAACATCACATGATGAAAAGTATTTTAAAAAGTATGCTGAAGATTATACTAGCAATGATGATCATAAAAACAGAGTAAGAGAAATATTCAAATATGCAAACCTACAAAGACTTAAATTACTAGGCGGTGAGCCCAGTATTGATCCAGCAATTATTTCAGTAATGAAAGATTTAAAAGAAAACAAGATTGAAAAATCAAATGGATTTAGACTACAGGTCACAACCAACATGACTAATATCAATAAGACATGGTTGGATTATTTCAAAGTGTTCAATGCTAAAATAACTGCAAGTATCGATGGTGCAGGAAGAACATATGAATATATAAGATATCCTGCAAAATGGAATAAAATTGAAAACAATATAAAAGCATTGACTCCTGAAACAGGATCCGATGATCTATCAATGAATCTAGTAATGAGTAATATATTATTCTTAGATATAAAACATTGGATACCTATCTTAAATAATTTAGCATTAGAGAAATCATTTAAGTTAAACTTTATCGAATGCTTCTATCCAACTTATATGATGCCATCAACCATTCCATATGAATATAAGATGAGAATACTAGAAGACATTAAACATCTAAAGAAGTATGACCTTTCATCAAACATCAGAGACTTCTTGTATAAAAGTGAAAGGTATTTAGAAAGTATAGCTAATGAAGATCATAATGCGAATAATCTAAAAGCATTCTTTTTAATTAATATGAAACAAGATAAACTTAGAAGACAAAATCTCTTTGACATTAACTACACCAAAGAGATTTATAATAGTTTATAATAGTGTGAATGCCACAACAGCCGTTACCGCCAATACTACTGCTAGTATACCGGCGCCTGTGTAAACTTTGTTCATCATACTAGTTAAGTTTAGTTAGGATCGTATCTACAAGTTTGTCCGAAAGGTGCTTCTAAATCCTTGTCATGATTACTATGGATCACCCAAAGTGTATCACAATAGTCTGGGTCTCCCCAACTACCCCATGGATAGCCATCTGTGAATACAATTAACTTCTTAGGTTCAACTGCATTGTCTTTCATCCATTTAAAGTTAGCTTCAAAGTCAGTTCCACCATATCCAGATAGTTGATAGTCTAACAGATCCTTGTCTGCGGTAAAGTCTTCTGGGTTATGTACTTCTGTATCAAAACACCATAGCTTTAATTTAAAATCAGTATACTGACTCATAATACCTTTTACTTCTCCTAAGAAGTCTTTCATCATCTTAGTTGATATAGATCCTGAAGTGTCAATTGCTACACAGATATCAATTGTCATATCATTCTTTAGTCCTGGAAGTATTGCGTCTGTGTGCCAACCTTTACGACTTGGCTTCATCCAAGTAAAGTCATTTTTGATTACACTGGTAATCTGTTGGTCCAACATTGTTCTCCAATCCATTTTAGGATTAGTAATGTCCTTAATTAATCTTTCAACTCCACCAGGTACTTTGCCAGCACCAGCGACCTGAGCCGCCTGTATTACTGCATTCTTGATATCATCTTTAAGAGCTTTTCTTTCTTCCTTTGAAATAGGTTCTGGTCCATTGCCTGGTGCTTTACCATTCTTCTTATCCTTCTCCATCTTATCAAGCAACTTGTCAATGTGCATATCAAGAGTTTCTTTTTTATCTGCTTGGGTTTGATATAAGTGATCATATATCTCATCTGTAAACATATCATCATACTTACGATCATACAATCCTTCTTTTGGCATTGTACCAATACCTTGTGATATTAAATCTCTGTTGATAACATAGTCACCTGCCATGTTCCAGTACTGTGGATCTTTAGTGTTTCTTCTTTCTAAATGATCATATACACAATGCATCACCTCATGGGCAATAACAAAGTCTAACTCTTTTTCATCAAGAGCACCTAAGAAATTTTTGTTATAATATAAATGTTTTCCATCAACTGCGGCAGTAGGGCACCAGTCTGTAGCATCTTTAATCAGAAGCCTAGTTGCCAAATTACCAAAGAAAGGATGGTTAAGAAGAAGTCTTACTCTGCTTTGAACAATACTTCTTTTGACTTGTTCACTATCATATTCTTTTTGTTTTGTTTGTGTTTGCATTTTTTTACCTCTAACTGCTTTGTTCATACTATTATAATAACACAATTTGGGTTTCTGTCAACCATTAAAAAACGTTGAAATATGGGTTATCTTTGTTGGTTCCATAGTCCAAAGTTTCAATAGATTGCTCATAATCCAACCTTCTTTTTAATACATATCTATCTACAATGTTTCCAATTAGTTTGGCATCTTTACGCATACCACAGTATATTTTAGTACCACTAAAGTAAATCCAGGACTTTAGGTTTTCCTGGACCCAATCTTTGTCCAATTCCTTTTCTAAAATATCTGATATGCCACTATCCCATACATCAACTGTCCAACAAGGAAATGTTATATGTTTAGGTTTACTAGCTATCATATAGCCCTTCTGGTGCTTTGTAATGACTCATCTTACTATCTATTTCAGCATAGTACTCATCTACTTTTTTACTATCTTCTTTGGATAGTATATAGAAACTAAAGAAACAAGGATAACCATTTACTCCACGTGGTCCTTGCTTCTCCATGTATTCATATATCATACCTACTTCTTGTAGTCTTAGTTTCTTTAATTCAACCATATCCAATAGTCCTAAAGCCAAAAACACCATTCCAACTGTTCCGTCTTTTCTATCTTTTAAATCAACGTGCCTATCTGTAAACACTCTACCTGTATAGATATCATGAGCAAGTTGTTTTAAATTATCTTCAGATCTTTTTTGTATAGGATGTGGTGGTTGTACTTTTTCTATTGTATAGTTTTTTTGCAAATTATTTGTTGTTTTGTTTAGCCATTAATTGTAATTTAACTTTATTCCAGTAAGCTATTGCCCAAGCACTCAAGTAAGGTTGATGCAATAATCTTTCAACACTATCTATTCTTTTTTGATGTAAGTTCATCTTGTTCTCCTTGTAGAATTTTAAATAACTTCTTCTTCTCAATGTTCTCTAACTTGATATTAATCTTTGCAATGTCTTGATTTATTTTAGCTTGTAACTTAACTAGACCTAGCTTCTCGCCAAGCAATGACATTTCTTCTGAGTGTGTTTCTATACTACTTGTTTTTGGCATTTACTTTTTCTTTCTTAAAGGTATAAAGGTCTTGATATGTTCCCATTGCTATAGAACTTGATATTTTTAAATTGTTTATCGATTTTCCTACACGAGATAGCCTAGCTACTGCTCCTGGATCTCCTTTTAGGTTTTTAGCTTTCTTAACTATGTATTTTGCAAAGTCTAATATCTCTGCTTCTAGTTCTTCATAAAACCATACTCTATCATCTGATTCACTAGCGATAGAATGTTTTACTATCAGTTTATCTAACTTTGGTAGTTTCTTATATACTTTTTTAGTTGCCATACTTCTCCACAATGTTTATTGAGTGATTCAATTCATACAGTTGATTTTCTAATACTTGAATTGTTTTCTCTGAAGTTGTGTCTTGTATTCTTTGTTCAAGCTCTTTTCTTTCTTCCAATAATCTTTGTAAATGTTCTGACATTATTTTACACTTCTTTTATGACTTTCAAAATTGTTTACAAAGACCCTAACCAATCTAGATAAATCAACTTCTTCTGTTCTTAATGTTTTTGGATTTGTAAATCGTACTTTAGCCTTATTGACTTTTGCCACTACATTGTAGTCTTCAATAACTACTGCATCATCTGTATTCTTTCTCCAATCGTGTGATGAATAACCTAATATATCTTCTGACATTATTGTATCGACTCCTGGTTGTTTAAAGCCAACTGAATTGAAGTATCAGTGATATCAAATGCCCATTGATCCCATGGTTCAGTTTTTGTTGCTTTAAGTTTAGATTTAATTACTTGCATACCTGTATAGTTTTCTATTGATCCTACAATTGTTTTTGCAACATCTTCTGATACGTCATCGCACCAAAGTGTTCCATGTTGGAACCAAGGTTCAATCTTTTCTGCGTGTTCAATTGCAACATCATATTTTACTTGGTCCATTACCATTCTTTCAAAAGCCATTATTGTCCTCCTTTATTAATAGGGCGGGAAACCCACTCACATTGAACAGAGCAGAGAGAGGCGAGCGAGTTTCCCATGTTGTTACGCCTCAACAATTAGTGAGCCGTATCTCTTATAGAACTTATCAAAGCTCTTAAGATTCTTTGGTGAAAATGGTAACTGATAAGTTTTAAGAGCTGTTCTGGCTCCAAGTACAACCATTTCAGTTTCAAAGTTATCCATGATAAATGTTAAGAAAGCATCTGCCATCTTGTGCCATTCATTCATCTTCTTTGATCTTTGTGCCTTTTCACATTCATTTTTTAGTTCGTAACACATTGAAGTTATCAAAGTGTACATCGCACTAATCTCTTTTGTTTTTAAATCCTTAACTTTACCTTTAAGGATCTCTGTAGGATTAGGTAATTGTCCAGCAATCTTTCTATGTGCTTGAAACTTCACTGCTAGACCTTCGCCTACTGCACCTGCAACAATGTCTGTCATCTGTGTAGCATCCATTTTGTCATCAAGTACTTCACTTACGAAGCTCCATGATCTAGGAGTAGCAAAACCTCTAGAACTAGATGCAGGATCAAAATCATATAAGTCCTGTTTCGCAAATGTCAAGTAACCAACGACATCAGCATTAATTTCTTTCTTAACTGCCCAACTTAACCAATCTTCAAAGTTAACAGCCATTTCAATATGCACCATTCTGTTAGCAAGTGGACTAGGCATTCTATAAGTAACACCTCTGTCAGTTTCTCTATTACCTGCTGATACTATTGCAACACCTTCTGGTAAAACATAGTTTCCTATTTTTCTATTTAGGATTAACTGATAAGCCGCGGCCTGTACAGCCGGTGGTGCCGCATTCATTTCGTCTAAGAATAGAATGTCTGTTGCTTTTGGATCTGTTGGAAGATCTACAGGTGGTGCCCATTCCATTGTATTGTTTTGTTTATTGTAATATGGCATACCTCTAAGATCTGTTGGTTCCATAAGTAGCAATCTAAGATCGATAACATTACGACCTAGATCGTCTCCAATTTGTTGAATGATATCGGATTTACCAATTCCTGGTGCTCCCCAGATCATTACTGGTCTCTTCTTAAGGATCAAGTGTTTAATTTCAGCAATTGCATCTGCTGGTCTTGTAGTCCTTGTTTGTAGTTCTTGCTTTGGCATTGTTTGTTCCTCTTTCTGCTTTGTTTATATTATAATAATAACAGAAAATAGGATTCTGTCAACCGGAAAAAAACCTATATAAATGCTTATTTTATGGGGGTACTAACACCCCAGGTGGTGGCTTTGACCCCACTGTACGACCCTTAAAATGCTTCTTTTTTATATGATTTTGCCGTTATATGCTTGTTTATTGGTTTTCTTCAGGTAATGCTGGTGGTTCGTTATATCTATCATTTACCCATCTAGCTCTTGCCCATGCATCTAAATCACCAGCTTGAAGCTTGATTTCCATAGCATCATATTGGCTAAAAAGGATTAGTTTCTTATTATCCAAATACCAAGGATATATTAGATCTCTTTCCAAATACTTCACGTGTAGATTCTTAACTTGGAATCCAGCTTTTAATGGAATAGGCCATAACTTGAAACAGTTCTTTAATTCATTTAATCCAGACTTGTTTAATCTTAAACTACCTGTGGCACTGAACTCGTTTTGCCATATCATTGGATTAGTATCTGCGTCTGAGTAAGTTACTGTGGAATCGCCAAGTTGTTTTGTTTCGTGTTGGCTTAAAAGTTTAACAACTTTATTTCTTGTTAGTTTGGTTGTCATCTTTTGTTTCTTCAACTTCTGTAATGACTTCACCTTGAGTTAGTTTAACTACTTGAAACTCTTTTGTATTAAAGATTTTATTTAATCTTTCAGCTAGATTAAAAGCATGGCCTGAATTACTAAACGAAACTTTCTTATACTTAGGTCCTGGATAGTTTACTAAAGTATTAAGGCTTCGCAAGTTAATAGGCTTCCCTTGGTGGAAGACACTGTAAATTGCTTCTGCTTTTAGAACTTGTTCACTTTTGTAATTTTTAGGGTTAGTGTGTTCTAAAATTATATCTGGTTTAGGTCTGCTCATAGTTTTTATCTTGTTGCTCCGTATATATTATTTATCGTATTTTATACTGTTACATATAAGATACAAGTATTTTTGCACTTCCTGTGGTAGCACTAGCCACGTTAAAATAGGCATTAATTGTTGCATCACTACCCGTAGTGTACTGGTATGCAGGTTGTATAGTATAGGTGCCTACAGAGCCTAAATCTATTTCATCATTAGTTACAAGTCTATCATTATCAGCAGTATCGCCTATTGACAACGTAACGTTTAATGCATCATCAAATGCCTGCGTTACTTCAACACTGATTAAGTTAATTCTAGAACCATCGGATACTGTACCAATTGCTGTTGTTCCTGATCCGCCTGCCTGCGTTATTGTTGCTGATATTGTGTTTGCATCTGTGGCCGCGGAATCTTCATCAGCCAATAGTTTCCATGCTCCTCCACTGTAAACATAAAAAGCATATTCTCC